>Ga0079221_10000021_pt1 | contig 45994 bp, 40 predicted proteins | sample GAAS200_FD_75069 | JGI IMG/M metagenome (GOLD analysis project Ga0079221, IMG submission 75069) | Agricultural soil microbial communities from Georgia to study Nitrogen management - GA AS200 | ecosystem: Environmental > Terrestrial > Soil > Agricultural land | place: USA: Georgia | collected... | reverse complement strand
GCACCCGCTCCTCGCGCGCGGCCTCCTGCTGGCCCTCGAGCTCGGCGAGACGACTGCGTTCCCCGCCCAGCTTCTCGTCCAGCCGGACCCGCTCCAGCTCCCGCGCCTGAAGGTCCGAGTGCAGGGTGGTGAGCCGGGCGTCGATCTCCGCCAGCCGGCGGGTGAGCCGGTCGACCGCGGCCGCGGCGTCCGCCGCCTCGCGATGCGCGTGGGCCACCGCCCGCTCCGCTTCACCGCGCGAGGCGCCCGCTTCCAGGTCCGCGGCGCGCGCCTGATCGGCGGCCGCGCTCGCGGCGGTGAGCGCGCGCTCCGCTTCGGCCAGGGACTCCATCGTGGCGTCGAGCGCCTGCGCGGTCCTGGCGCGCGCGGCCTCGGCGTCCTTCAGCTCCTGCTCCAGACTCTCCAGTTCGGCGCGGCGCATCAGGGGACCCGCCGAGGCGCCGGCCGCGAGGAAGACCGCGCCGTTGGCGCGGCGGAGAGTGCGGCCGTCTTCCAGCACTTCGTGGCCGGCCAGCAGGGCGCGCACCCAGGCGGCCGCGGGACCATCCACCCGCAGCGCGTCCTTCAGCACGTGCCCGTCCGCGCCGAGCCGCGGGCCGGGGACCGAGGGCAGAAGGACCAGGGGGCCCGGCTGGGTCTCGGCGTGCCAGGCGCGGATCGCCGGAATGGCCGACTCGTCGCGCACCAGCACCGCGTGCAGCCATTCGCCGAGCAGCCGCTCCGCCAGCTCCGCGTCGCGGCGGCTGGTGCGCACGAAGTCCGCGAGCGGTCCGATCACCGCGTCGCCGAACCGGTCTCGGGCCTTGAGGAGCGCCTGGGCCGCGGGGGCGAGACCCACCCGCTCCCGGTCGAGCTCCGCCAGCGCATCGTGCCGCGCCTTGGCCTGGGCGAGGGTTTCCTCGGCCTGACGGCGCGCGCCCCGCCCGCGGGTCTCGTCTTCCTTGAGCTCGGCCACCCGGCGGCGCGCCCGCTCCACCGCCTCCGCCGCGTCCGCCGCCGCGCGCGCCCGCTGCGCCGCGCGCTGGGCGAGCGACGTGGCCTGGGTCGCGGCGTCCCGCTCGGCGGTCTCGCGATCGGCGCGGTCGGCGGTCGCTTCCGCCACCTGCTGGCGGAGATCCGCGCGCTCCCGCTCCAGCGCCGCCCGCTCACCCTCGAGCGTCCGGAACGCCTCGGCCGCGCGCTGCAGGGATTCCTCGAGATCGCGCACGGCGGCGCGCTGGGCCACCAGCCGCTCCCGCACTTCCTGCTCCCGCGCGGTCCGGGTCTCGAGCTCGGTCTGCACGGCGCCCAGGTCCCGCCCGGCCGCCTCGAGCTCGACCTCCGCCGCCTCCCGCTCCCGGTCCGCCTGCGCCGCCCGGCGCTCGGCGTCCACCCGCTCCTCGGCCGCCTTGCCGCGGCGCTGCGCCGCGTTGGAGAGCCGCTCCGCCGCGAGCTTCAGGTCCCCCTCGAGACGGTTGACCTCGAGCCGCGCGTCGGCGAGCCGCCGCTCCACTTCGGTGCGCCGCGCTTCCGCGGTGTGGCGGGCCTGAACTTTCGTTTCCCGGGTCCGCTCCGCCTCGGCGAGCTGATTGCGGGCGGCGGGGAGCGCTTCCGCCAGCTCGCGCCCGCGAACGCCGAGGGCGCCCAGCGCGAGATCGAAGTCTTCCAGCTCGCGGCGCACCAGCGTCAGCGCGATCCCGAACCGTTCCTGCAGCATCTTGCCGTAGCGCTCGGCCTTGCCGCGCTGGCGCGCGAGACTGCGCACCTGGGTCTGCACTTCGGAAATCAGATCCTCGAGCCGCGCCAGGTCGGCAGCGGTCTCCTCCAGACGGCGCTCGGTGCTGCGCTTGCGGTCGCGGTAGAGGCCGATGCCCGCGGCTTCCTCGAAGAGCGCGCGCCGCTCCTCGGCTTTCTCCGAGAGCAGGGCCTCGATCATCTTCGCTTCCATCACCACGGCGGCGTCCGCGCCCAGCCCGGTGCCGCGCAGCAGATCCTGAATGTCGCGCAGGCGGACCGGCGAGCGGTTCAGCAGATACTCGCTCTGACCGGAGCGGGAAAGCCGGCGCGTCACCACCACTTCCTGGTACGCGATCGGCAGGGTGCCGTCCGAGTTGTCGAAGACCAGCGAGACTTCCGCCACGTTGACCGGACGGCGGCCGGTGGAGCCCTGGAAGATCACGTCCTCCATCTTGCCGCCGCGCAGCAGGCGGGGCGATTGCTCGCCCAGGACCCAGCGCACCGCGTCCGAGATGTTGGACTTGCCGCACCCGTTGGGTCCCACGATCGCGGTGACGCCCGCGTCGTACGGGAGTTCCACCTGGCCGGCGAAGGACTTGAACCCCGACAGCTCGAGTCGGGAGAGTCTCATGGCGTGGTCCCCTGGCGCGTGACGAGAGTGGCGGTAAGGCCGTCCCGCGTGAGCATCGCCCGCGCGGCGGCCGCCTGTTCCGGCGTTTCGAACGCTCCGACCCAGCACGCCGCGTCACCGGACGCGACGCCGACCACGGGGACGCCGCGGGCCCGCAAGGCCCCGCAGTCGCCCGAAAGCGTGAGGGAATAGGGCGCGAAGAGCAGGTCGCCCTGGCCCCGCGGCGCGAGACCGCTCGCCCAGAGCGAGTCCCGCAGGAGGGCCGCGCCGGCGCGCGTCTTCCGCGCGCCCGCGATCACCCGGTACCAGACCGTCCGCCGTCCCGGCGCGGCGACCGGCGTCACGTAGGCCGGAACGCCGGCCCGCGCCAGCTGGTCCGCGTCGCCGAGCGCCTTGGCGGACGCGCCGTACGCGGCCAGTTGCACCGACCAGCCGAGGGTGTCGGCTGGCTGGGGCACCGGCGCCGGCGCGTGATGGGGCACGGGATCCGCCGCGGGGGACGCCGGGATCAGCGGCGCGCGCGGGTGCTCGGCGCCGCGGGCGAGGAGCGCCCAGCCGGTGGCGCCGGAGAGCGCGAGCCCGAGCGCGATGAAGACGGGACGCAGTCGGCGGGCGAGCGGCGGCTTCGCGATCGGCGGCGCGCTGGCGCGCCGCGGAGTCTGCGGGGCGGCGGGCGCCTGGGTCCAGCGCTCCTGCACGACGCCGATGGGCGGCGCGCCGCGCGCGAGCGCCCCGGCCACGATCTGGCCCGCGGGGCTGGTGAGCGTCGAGCCGTCCGGGGACAGCACCACCACGCCGTCCGGGGTGGCGGAACAGCGCTCGAGACCGGACGCCGGCAGATAGAGCAGGAGCAGCGCGTTCTCGCTCCGGAACCCCGCCTGAAGCCTGCGCCAGCGCGGGTGCGCGTAGAGGTCGCCGGCCTTCGCGGTGTAGGAGCCCGCGGCGATGAAATGGACGCCGTCCACGAGGTGCGCGGTCTTGCTGAGCGAGACCTCGTACTCGAACGCGTCCACGATCCCCTCCTTCGCCTCGACGCCGGCCACTTTGTGGAGGATCGGATCTTCGACGCTCAGGTCCACCAGCGCGACCCGGCGTCCCCCGCGGGTCGCGGCGCGCGCCACGTCCCAGGCGGCGCGCGCGGCCCAGCTCAGGTCGCCGGTGTCGGGGACCAGGGCCACCAGCGCGCGGTCCTGCAGCAGCGTGGGGACCACGTCCGCGAGCCGCGCGCGAACCAGCGGACGCAAGGAGGGCGTCACTGGCCCGGCTGGTAGATCCAGAAGGGACGTCCCAGCTTGCGCCCGATCGCCTCCGCCTCTTCGCGCGTGGCGTAGGGACCGAGGACCACGCGGTAGCCGTCGTCGGGGTTGGCGGGTGGCAGCACCTTGGCCGAGAGGCCGGCGCGGGTCAGCTGGTCCGCCATCTCCGCCGACCAGGTGGCGTTCTGGGAGACCGACACCTGGATGTACATCGCGGCGCCCGGCGCCGCGGTGTCACCCGAGGCCACGGGAGAGGTGGGGAGCGCCGACGCGCCGCGATACGCCCCGCGCGGCGTCCAGGCGGTGAGGAGCCAGAGGTCGGCCGCGCCGTCGGCCACCTTGCCCAGGCGCTTGAGCGAGTCCGGGTTGTAGGCCACCACGTCCGCGCCCTCGCGGGCCAGGAGCGTGCCGTCGGGCGCGACGTCGGGGAGGTCGGAACGCCAGGTGGTGGCGATGCCGCCCACCAGCCGCTTGATGGGGAGGTCCACCACCCAGGCGGAATCGAGCGCCCCGGGCTTCGCGAGCAGCCAGCGGCCGTAGGGATCGAGACGGATGGCGGCCGCGGGCTCGGGGAGCGCGACGCCGTCGATCTCCTGGCGGGTGAACCGGTCGATCACCGCGAGCCCGGGGCTGTTCCGCCGCGCCACGTAGACCCGGTGACCCGACGGCGAAAACGCGAGCGCGCGGGGGTGATCGGCGAGGGGGACGAAGGCCGGCGCCCGGCGCGACAGCGGATCCATCAGCGTCACGCCGGAATCGCTGGCGACGGCGAGCAGGTCGCCCCAGCGGGTCACCGCGACGTCGCCGCCGATCGAGATCTGGCGCGAAGCGGGCGGCTGATCGGCCGCGGCGGTGACGAGCTTGGGCGGCTCCTGCGACAGCACCGCGATGAGCCGCGCGTTGCCCGCGCCGAAGAGGTCGCGGGGCGCGGCATCGAGGGCCTGCGACCAGGCCAAGCGCTCCCGCCGCTCCAGCGACACCACGTGATGTTTCTGGTCCACGGCGTAGAGGGTGCCGTCGGGGCCGAGGGTCGCCGCGGCGGCGCTGGTCATGATGGTGTCGAGCCGGCCGCTCTCGAGCGCGAGCCCGAGCACCGTCTGTTTCAGGTCGATCACGTACAACTCGGCCGCCTCGGGATCGAGCCCGATGATGCGCTCGATGGCGGGGAGCCGGCCCTTCACCGCGTTGTCGACCTCGGAGAGGTCGCCCAGGCGGTACGCGCGGGGAACGCCGCCCTTGATGGGGACCCGGAGCGCGAGCCCGGTGGTGCGCCCCAGGGCGCGGGCCGACTCGCTAAGTGCTTGGTGTTTAGATGTTTGAGACGATGCTGGCGGGGGCGCTTGGGAGCCGCATCCCCAGAGCGCCAGGCAGGCGAGCAGGAGGGAGCACCGTCGGATTAGCAATTGGCCTCGCCGACAAGATAGGCAACCGGCGAGGCCAATTCAAGTGGTTCAGCCAAGCGGAGTTAGAACGTCGGACCGAGGCTGATCGTCCAGTACGCGTTGTTGTGCGGACGGTTGATCGGCTTGGTGTAGTCGAAGCGCAGGATCACCCACCCCAGCATGTTCACGCGGATCGAGGTGCCGTAACTCTTGAGCGGACTGCGCACCCCGATGGAGTTGGTGGGCGAGTACGACAGCTTCAGCTGATCCCCGCCGTTCCACGCCACGCCCGCGTCATAGAACAACGCGCCTTCGATCGGCGGAAGGCCGATGGGCAGGAAGCCCAGCACGAAGCTGCGGGTGAGGGGGAACCGGAGCTCGACGTTGGCGACCGCGACACGGGAGCCGATGAGCCGGTCGAGCATGGCGCACCCGGTGTACCCGGTGCTGTCGGTGAGGCCGCTCTGGCACTCGTGATTCTCGATCGAGCCCGCGGTGTAGCCGCGAATCAACTCGGTCGACCCGAGGAAGCTGGGGAAGAGATTGGCGTCGCGACCGAAGCGTCCGAAGAAGAGCCCGCGCACCGCGAGGGTGAAGGGGCGGGCGAAGAAGTAGCGCCGCCAGTCCGCCGTCGCCGCGGTGAAGCGCCAGCCCCCGAAGGAGGGCGCGACCTCGAAGTGCGAGCGCGCGCCGGAGAAGGGGCCCACGTAGCCGAAGAGCGCGTTGTCGTGGGTATAGCCGACGGAGGGCTGGAGGTAGCCGATGGAGGCGAGGTTGCGCTCGTCGCTGCCCTCCTGCACCAGCTGATAGCCGCCGAAGGCGTCGGGCGCGAAGTAGTCGTTGATGTTCAGGACCGCGGCGCTGACGTTCACCGCGTGCACGCCCAGCTCCACCCGGGTGAAGCGGGAGAAGGGATAGTAGCCCTCGGCGAAAGCGTCGCGCACCACCAGCCGCTCGATGCTGGTGATCTCCTTCACGATGGTGCTGTCGTTGCACTCCGCCGCGGGGCAGGGGCCCGCGCTCTGCGCGGCGTAGAAGTAGTACGGATCCTGCGTGAATCCGGCGGCCCAGTTCAAGCGGTGCGCCTGGTTCACGTAGACCGAGAGGACCTGCGCCTCCGAGAGCCGGCCGTTCACCGACCCCGAGAACACCAGGGTGTGGTCGCCCAGCATGTCGGAGAGCGAAATCGCCGTTCCGCCGAAGAAGCCCCGTCCGAAGTTGTCCCGCTCGTAGCCCACCGTGGGCCGGGCGACGTAATCGGCCGTGAAGTGCACGTGGTAGGGCCGGAAGGTGAACTCGGTGGTGTCCGGGAGCGCGAGCGAGGTCGAGTCGAGCAGGGTGCGCACCGAGACCGGCGCCTGAACCGCCGTGGTCTCGGCGGGGAGCGGCTGTCCGCCGGACGCGCGGAATCCGGACGGCGCGCGGTACACCGACGCCGCCTCGCCCGGCTGGGGAGCGGCCGGCGCGGAGGTGGCGACCTGCGCGGCGGCGGAATCGTGGTGCACCGACGGGAGCAGGGAGACCACCGGCAGGGGCCCGGTCTCCTGATAGGGCGCCCGCTTCAGGGAGCGGGGGTTGTCCACCGCATAGACGTCGTACTCGCCGTTCTCGTAGTAGGAGAAGGCCAGGCGGTCGGCCTCGTGCGCCCAGGAGAGCACCGGCGAGATCGGCGTGATGCCGGAGACGCCGGTGAACACGTCGGTCAGCTGATAGACGTTGCGGTCGCCGAGATCGAACAGGAAGATGTTGCTGATCCCGGTGCGGTCGGAGACGAAGGCCAGGGACTTGCCGTCCGGCGCCCAGACCGGATTGATGTTCTTGCCGTAATCCATGTGGGGGAGCACTTCGATCTCGCCCGTATCCAGATGATAGAGGGCGATCCGCAGGTTCCCGAACTTGAGCTCGCTGAAGTCGGTTTCGGGGCCGCGATCGGTGGCGAAGGCGATGGTCTTGCCGTCGGGGGACCAGGAGGGATCGAGGTCCGCGTCCTTGTCGTTGGTGAGCCGGCGGAAGCCCGAGCCGTCGCGATTCACGATGAAGAGATCGGAGATCCCGCCGTCGTAGCCCGTGAACACCAGCTGCTGGCCGTCCGGCGACCAGGAGGGTGTGGTGAGGCCGTTCAGGGGGATGACGATGCGCCGCTCTTCCTTGTCCCGCGCCACGTCCAGGAGCACGAGGTCGTCCCGGTCCTTGTGCTTGGCGGCGATGGCGAAGGCCTTCCCGTCGGGCGACCAGGAGCCCGCGGAATAGATGAAGCGCAGGCTCTCGTAGTTGTTGGAGAGCGACGACTTCACCAGGCGGCGCTTGACCTTCCCGGTCTCCGCGTCGGCCAGATAGAGGTCCACGAAGAACGAGTTGCGTTCGCTGAAGTACGCGATGTCCCGGCCGTCCGGCGAGAGCGCGGGCGCCAGGTGCAGGGAGCCGTCGGAGCGCTTCTCGGTGAGCAGGGGCTGGGCGATGCGCCGGGCCTTGTAGTGCTGGCCCAGCTCCGGCAGGAAGGTGGCCTGGATGGCGTCGCGCCAGTCGGCGGACAACTCGTCCAGGGTGAGGCCGGTGGCGCGCTTGAAGGCGCCTTCGATGCCCAGCGAGACCGAGCTCTGCAGGATTTCGCCGATCGCCTCGTCGCCCCATTTCTCGCCCACGTAGGCCCAGAGCGCGTGGCCGAAGCGGTAGGGGAAGACGTTGGGATCGTAGGTCATCTGCTCGATGGTCGGCAGATTGCCTTCCAGCGCGGCGTCCCGCATCCACATGGTGGTGTGGGGATCGAGGGGGCCGATGGACAGATACTCCGCCATGCCCTCCATGAACCAGCCCGGCGGGTTCACGTTGGCGAGGGTCTGCATCCCGCCGCCGATCCGGCCGTGGCTGAACACGTCGTACTGGAACTGGTGGACCATCTCGTGCTGGAGCACGTGCTCGAAGGCGGCGTAGTCCCCGGTGAAGGGCACCACCATCCGGTGCTTGTAGAACTCGGTGACGCCTTCGACCCCTTCGCTGATGTCGTCGGGGCCGAGGGCGTTGGTCTGCTGGAATTCGCTGTGGGAGGCGTAGAGAATGATCGGCTTCCGGCCCTGGAACTGGTGGTGCAGGATGCGGGAGAGCCGGGCGTAGGCCCGCTCGGCCATCCGGGCGGCGTCCAGGGCGGCGGCGCGCTCGGCGTCGTAGTAGTAGACGTCGAAGTGCTCGGTCTCGATGATTTTGAATTGGAAGGTGCGGTACTGCACCTTGTTCTGGCCGAAGTACTGCGCGCGGGCCGCGCCGGGCGTGACGGCCGCGACGGCCATCGCGAGCCCCACCACCGGCACCCACCGCTTGAGGCTGCTCCGCATTCCCCTCATCCTTTCCGGTCCGGCCCGCCGAGCGCGAGCACCGGTGCGTCACCCCAGAGCCGCTCCAGCTGGTAGAACTCCCGCAGCTCGGGGTGGAAGACGTGCACCACGAAATCCACGTAGTCCAGCAACACCCACCGGCCCTGGGGCAGCCCTTCGACATGATGGGGCTTCACGCCGGCCGGCGCCAGCGCGGTCACCAGGTGATCGGCCATCCCGCGCACGTGCGCGTCCGACGTACCGGAGACGATCACGAAATAATCGGTGGCGCCGGAAATTCCCCGCAGGTCCAGCACCACCGGATCCACCGCCTTGCGGTCCGCCAGCGCCGCGAGCACCCGCTGCAGCGCGTCCCGCGATTCCCGCTCCCGCGGATCGGCGGCCCGTCCCCGGCTCCGTGTATTCATAGCGCCGCGGTCACGGGTTTGTTCCGTCCTCCACCTGATAGAACACGCCCCAGGCGCCGATCCCGGCGTGCGCGGCGATTACCGGAGTGATCGGGCTCACCAGGCACTGCAGCGGCTGATAGCGGCGCACCAGCTCGCGGGCCAGGTCGTCGGCCACCTGCGGAACGTCGGCGTGGACCACGCCCAGGCGCAGCCGGCGAGGGCGGGGCGTGAGCGCCCGATCGAGCAGGGCGAGAATCTTTCCCTTCACCTTGGCCGCTCCCCGCACCCGCGCCACGGGATCGATGGTTCCGGCCGGAGTGAGGGTCATCACCGGCTTCACGTCGAGCTTGGTGCCGAGCCAGGCGCGGAACCGGCTCACCCGGCCCGAGCGCACCAGCCGCTCGAACGATTCCACCGTGAAGAACCCGCCCGAGTGCGCGCGGACCCGCGCCAGGGCCTTCATGATCTCCTCCGGCCGGACGCCCTCCGCCGCCAGCTCCTGCGCCAGCGCCACCAGGAGTCCTTCCCCGAGGGACGCGCTCTTCGAATCGAAGACGCTGATCGAGTCTTTCCCGACGCGCCGCGCGGCTCCCTCGGCGTTGGCGAAGGTGCCGGAGAGCGCGCTCGAGAGGATCACCGCCACCACGTGCTCGGCTCCGCGCAGGGCGTCCCGGTACGCTTCCTCGAACGCCTGCGGCGTGGGCTGAGAAGTGGTGGCGGTCACCCCGTCGCGCAGACGGGTGAAGAACTCGGCCGAGGTCAGCTCCAGCCGGTCGGCGTAGACCCGGTCGTCCACGATCAGCTGGGTGGGGACGAGCCCGATGGCGTGCTCCACCACCAGCGCGTCCGGGAGATCGGAGGCGGTGTCGGTGACGATGGCCACGGGCCGCCGGGCGGCGATCGCGGCGTGCTGGGCCCGCATGTCTTCGGCCTTGGTGTACTCGACCGCGCCCCACCTGGCGCCGAGCGCGAAGACCTTCTCGGGCGTGTCGGTGTGAACGTGCGCCTTCAGGAGGTCGCCGCTCTGGAGCACCACGATGGACCCGCCGAGGTCACGGAGCGCGCGGCGCACGTCGGCCGCGGGGGGCAGGGCGGCGCCGCGCACCATCACCTCGGTGCAGAACTGGAAGTCGCGCTCCCGGGCGACCTCGGTCTGCGCGGCGGCGTTCGGGACCAGGCGGTCCACGGCGCCTTCGGCGACCTGCCCTTCCTCTATAAGGCGCTTCACGCCCTCCAGGAGCCGCACGAAGCCCTTGGCGCCGGCGTCCACCACGCCGGCCGCCTTGAGGGCGGCGAGGAGGTCCGGGGTACGGGAGAGCGCGACTTCGGCGCGGCGCACCAGGCGGCGCATGAACACCTTGAGGTCGCTCTCGTTCCGCGCCTCGCGGGCCTCGTCCGCCGCCTCCCGGGCGACGGTGAGAATGGTGCCTTCGACCGGCTCGTCCACCGCGCCCTCCAGACGATCGAACCCGGCGCCGATGGCGCGGGCGAGATCGCCGGCGGAGGCGCGCTCCCGCGCGCCGAGTCCGTCCTTGAGGCCGAGCAGGAACTGGGAGAGGAGCATCCCCGAGTTGCCGCGGGCGCCGCGGATCGAGGCCTGGGCCATCGCCTCGGTGACCGAGGGGAGGGGCGCTTCCGCGTCGATGTCGCGGAGGGCGCGCGCCACTTCGCGGAGGGTGAGGCACATGTTGGTGCCGGTGTCGCCGTCGGGGACGGGGAACACGTTCATCCGGTTCAGCTCCTCGCGTCCCGCGGCGACCCAGTCCGCCGCCGCGAGGAGCGAGCGGCGGAAGCGGGGTCCGTCCAGGTACGCGATGCCGACGGTCACGGGCCGGCGGCTACTCCTTCTCCACCACCACGGTGATCTCGGGGCGCACGTCGGGGTGGAGCTTCACCCCGACCTTGAACTCGCCCAGGGCGCGAATCGGCTCGGGGAGATCGATCTTGCGCTTGTCCACCTTGATCCCGCTCTCCTCGAGGCGGCGCTGGACGTCGCCCGCGGTGATCGAGCCGTAGAGCTTGTCCTCCTCGCCGACCTTGGCGGAGAAGGTGAGGCGCACCGCGGCGAGCTTCGCGGCTTCGCCTTCGGCCTCCGCCTTCTCGGCGGCGCGGACCTTGGCGATGCGCGCGGCCTCGAACGCGATCTTCTTCTTGTTGGCTTCGGTGGCGGGGTAGGCGAGCCCCTTGGGGAGGAGGTAGTTGCGGGCGTAGCCGTCCTTGACCTTCACCACGTCGCCGGCGTGTCCCAGGTGCTGCACGTCTTCCCGAAGAATGAGCTCCATCGGAATCCTCTAGAGGGTGGTGGGCCGGCGCGCGAGGCGGCGCCGGAATTCGAGCCAGGTATCGGCGATCCCCAGGGTCCAGAGCCCGGGGACGACGAACAGCAACGGCACCGCGAGCAGGGCCGAGAGCACGCCGCCCACGGCGAGGGCCGTGGTGGAGATCCCCACGACGCCCGCGAACGCGGTGACGATCGCCGCGCCGCGGAGCAGGTAGAGCACGCCCAGCACGATGCCGAGATTCAGCGCCGCGGGGCGCAGGATGGCGAGCGCCGGAAGGATCCAGACGGTGAAGGCGCCCACCATTCCCCAGACCCAGTGGTCGCCGAACGAGAACTGGCGGAACGGCGCCAGCGGCGCACCCAGCGGCTCTTCCGCCAGCGCCGCGTGCCATTGCCAGGCGAGCGCGAGGCCGGCAAGCGCCTGCAGGGCGAGGGTGGCGGGGATGGTGACGCTCGCGAAGACGATGCCGCGATCGAGGGTGCCGCCCGAGCCGGGGAACACGTTCACCAGCCATTGCAGGCCGTAATCGAGCTGGCGCCGGACGTCCCACTGGACCGCGCCCCACCAGTTCACGCCCCACGCCGCGCGGGCGAGCAGCGCGGTGGCGAGGGCGCCGGTGACGGTGGCGCGCACGCTCTGGCGCCACACCGGACCCGGCGCGAGGAGCACCCATCCCAGGAACGCGGCGGTGACCAGAATGGTGAACGCGGCGATGAAGGCCTGGCCGTACCCGCGCGAGAACCAGATCGTGGCCACGGAGACGCCCGCGGCCACGTAGGTGGCGCGCCGCGCCCGGGGACTCCGCACCCGGGCGGCGAGGAGCAGGGCCACGAGCGGCAAGCCGAGCTGCGCCACCGGAGCCCAGAGGATGTAGCCGGCGGTGCCCAGACTGAGGCGCCACCAGCCACCGGTCCGCGGCATGCTAGGCGGTGTGCCCCTTGATGTACGGCAGGAGCGCGAGCTGGCGGGCCCGCTTGATCGCGGTGGCGAGCTGGCGCTGGTGCCGGGCGCACATTCCCGAGAGGCGGGACGGGAGAATCTTCCCGCGCTCGGTGAGGAAGCGGCCCAGGGTGCGGTCGTCCTTGTAATCGAGGACCCGGGCGCCGGACTCGCACACCGGACAGGTCTTGGCGGGGCGTCTCACGCTTCCTCCTCGTCCAGCTCGACCGCGTCGTCGTCGGCGGCGATGGCGGGCGCGGGGACCGGCTTCACCGGCTCGCCCTCGTTGACCACCACCAGGAACCGGAGCACGCCCTCGTCCAGCTTGACGGCGCGCTCGTATTCGGGGAGCAGGTCGCCCGCGGCGTCGAACTGCGCGACGACGTAGTAGCCCTGATCCTTGCGCTTGATGGTGAACGCGAGGGGCCGCTTGCCCCAGTGCGCGACGTTGGTGATGGTGCCGCGCCCGTCCTTGGTCAGGAGGGCGTGAAACCGCTCGAGCTTTTCGTTGACGGCGGGCTCTTCGAGAGCGCTGTCAAAGATGTAGACCGTCTCGTACCGACGAGGCATGCCACCTCCCTTTGGTCATCAGGCGACCCGGCCCTGGTGCGGCGCCGAGTAGGGGATTTGTGAACGGGAAAGATAGGCGGGGGTGTCTCAAATAGGAATGGGGCGGCCGACGGCGTGGTGCGTTGTGCGTGGCGCGGGGGAGGTTATCGTAAGAGAGCCATGGCGCGCGTGCTGTTCACCCAGAACATCCAGCGGCACGTGGCGTGTCCGCCGACCGACGCGCCGGGGGGCACGGTGCGTGAAGTGCTGGACCGTGTGTTCGCCGGAAATCCCGCGGCGCGGGAGTACGTGCTCGACGATCAGGGCGCGGTGCGCCGGCACATGGTGGTGTTCGTGGACGGCCGCCAGGTGAAAGACCGGGTGCGGCTCTCCGATCCCGTCCAACCCCAGGCCGAGGTGTGCGTGATGCAGGCACTGTCCGGCGGATGAGCGATCGTCTCCTCGTCGCTACCCGGAAGGGACTCTTCACTTTCGCGCGGGCCAAAGGCCGCAAGCGGCCCCGGTGGTCGGTGGCGAAGACCGCGTTCCTCGCCGATCCGGTGTCGGTGGTGCTCGCCGATCCGCGAGACGGAAGACTCTACGTCGCGATCGGGCACGGGCACTTCGGCGTGAAGCTCCATCGCTCGACCGACAAGGGAAAAACCTGGCAGCCCATCGCGGCCCCCGCCTATCCGCCGAAGCCCGACGGGCAGGAGGAGAAGGATCTCAACGGGAAGGTGATTCCCTGGAACACCGAGCTGGTCTGGGCACTCGAGGCGGGGCACGCCTCCGAGCCCAAGGTGCTCTGGTGCGGCACGCTCCCCGGCGGACTCTTTCGTTCCACCGACGGCGGCGAGTCCTGGAAGCTGGTGGAGTCGCTCTGGAATCACCCCAAGCGCCGGGAGTGGATGGGCGGCGGCGCGGAGCTGCCCGGTCTGCACTCGGTGTGCGTGGATCCGCGCGACGGGAAACGCGTGGCGGTCGGAGTCTCCTGCGGCGGAGTCTGGATGACGGAGGACGGCGGAACAAACTGGGCCCAGCGGGCGCAGGGGATGCGCGCGGCCTACATGCCGCCCGACCGCCAGTACGATCCCCACGTTCAGGATCCGCACCTCGTGGTGCAGTGCCCGGCGGCGCCGGAGGTGTTCTGGGCCCAGCATCATAACGGCATCTTTCGGACCACCGACGGCGCGCAATCGTGGACCGAGATCGTGGCCAAGCCGTCGTCGTTCGGGTTCGCGGTGGCGGTGCACCCCCAGGACCCGGACACCGCGTGGTTCGTGCCCGGCGTGTCGGACGAGGAGCGGATTCCGCCGTCGGGGAAGGTGATCGTGACCCGCACCCGGAACGGCGGGAAGAGTTTCCAGACCCTGCGCAACGGCCTCCCCCAGCACCACGCCTACGACCTCACCTATCGCCACGCGCTCGACATCGACGAGACGGGCGACCGCCTGGCGTTCGGCTCGACCACGGGCGGGTTGTGGGTGACCGAAGACCAGGGCGATCACTGGGAGACGGTGGGCGAGCACCTGCCGCCGGTGTACGCGGTGAGATTCGCCTAGCGGCGACTGGGATGTGACGGGCGTCATGGACGGCGCCCCCGGCCGCCCCCATGTTGGCGGTCCACCAAAGGGGGCTCCATGCGCCGCCTCGCCTTCGCACCGCTCCTGCTGCTCGCCGCCGCCGGGTGCCGGGACGCCACTACGCCTCAGGCCGCGGGTTCGCCGCCCGCGCACCCCAGCCTCACCGTGGTTCCGCTCTGGCCCGACACCATCGGGATCTGCATCAGCCCCGGGAGTCCGAGCGGGGACTACGGATTCCAGTGGCAGATCATCAACGGGCAGCCGGACGACATCCACGACGCGACATCGCCGGATATCATTACGCTGGGCCCCGGTACCTGCATCGTGCCCTGGCGCCGGCTCGCGCCACTCCCGGCGGGCGTGGTGGTGACGCTGGTGGTGGACGAGATCTCGACCCCTCCCAACGTGGTGTTCGATTCGGCCGAGCTGCAGGACGATTTCGTGGGCGATCGCACGTCGTTCACCTCCATCGGGGACACGGTGCGGGCCGACACCATTTTCGGCGGCGCGGTCACCTTCTACCACCAGCTGGCCCCCAACTTCCAGAAGAACTCGCTCCTGGTGCCGCTCGGGCCGCTGCCGGGACCCGACCCCAGCCAGGCGACGGGCCGCGCGACGCTCGTCGTCAAGCCCGGCCAACTCCCGCCGGGCCCCTGCGACGCTCTGCGCGGAACCGCGCACGCGAGCGCGGTGGGAATCTGCGCCAACATTCACAACCCGGGCGGAGAGACCTTCACCGGCGGCACGCTGACGGTGATGGGACAGACCTTCCCGTTCGCCACCGGACTCTTCCCACCGGGTCCGTGCCGCACCTACGTGCTCCACGGGGCCGCCGGGGTGCCGGCGGGTCTCGTCACCCAGCTGACCCTGCACGCGGCGGGGGCGTCGCTCGTCTTCACGAGCGTCGAGCATCCGGCGGGCGCGATCGGCGGGTCGGGGGGCGGGAGCGGGGGCGCGTCTCCGGCCGGGGCCGTCATCCACAACGCGGACGCGGCGTCCCCGTCAAGCGGGCGCGGCGAGTGCGTGATCCGGTTCGGGGCGGGGCGGTAGGAGCAATCAGTCATCAGATATCAGTCGTCAGTCGGCGCGTCGAGTCAACTGATGACTGATATCTGACGACTGACAACTGTTCTCAGACGTTAAACCGAAACAGCAGGATGTCGCCGTCCTGCACCACGTAGTCACGGCCCTCGGAGCGCACCGCGCCCTGCTCCCGGGCCGCCTTGTAGCTCCCCAGCTTGATGAAGTCGTCGTAGGCGACGGTCTCCGCGCGAATGAACCCGCGCTGGAAATCGGAGTGAATCACGCCGGCCGCGTCGAAGGCGGTGGCGCCCCGGGGAATGATCCAGGCGCGCACTTCGGGCTCGCCCGCGGTGAAATAGGTCTGCAATCCCAAGAGCTCGTACCCCGCGTGGATCAGCCGGTCCAGGCCCGGCTCGGCCACCCCCGCCGCCGCGAGATATTCCTTGCGCTCCTCTCCCGACAGCTCCGCCAGCTCCGCCTCGAACTTGGCGGAGAAGGGGACCAGCTCCGCCTCTTCGTGGTGCGCGCCGATCGCCGTGCGCAGCGCCTCCACGTACCGGCCGCCGCCCGAGGCGAGGTCATTCTCGTTCACGTTGGCGGCGTAGAGAATCGGCTTCGCGGTGAGGAGGCCGATTCCGCGGAGGAACTTCACCGCGTCCGGCGTTTCGCCCGCCGCGCGCGCGCCGCGCCCCGCGTCGAGCTCGGTCACTACCCGCTCGAGGAGCGCGAGCTCCACCTGGGCTTCCTTGTCTCCCGCCTTCGCCGACTTGCGGGTCTTGTCGATCCGGCGCTCCACCACCGCCAGGTCGGCGAGCGCGAGCTCCGCCGTGATCACGTCGTGGTCCCGCACCGGGTCCACCGGGCCCATCACGTGCACCACGTCCGGATCCTCGAAACCGCGGATCACGTGGACCACCGCGTCCACTTCGCGGATGTGGGAGAGGAACTGGTTGCCGAGCCCTTCGCCCTGGGACGCGCCCTTCACCAGCCCCGCGATGTCCACGAATTCGACTACCGCCGGCACTTTCTTCTTGGGCTTCACCACCTGGTTGAGCTTCTCCAGGCGCGGATCGGGGACTTCCACCACGCCCACGTTGGGCTCGACGGTACAGAACGGGTAATTCTCCGCGGCCGCCGCCTTGGAGGAGGTGAGGGCGTTGAAGAGGGTGGACTTCCCGACGTTGGGGAGACCGACGATGCCGAGGCGAAGCATAGGGGGAGAAGTGTCGCCAGAGAGGGGAGGGAACGGAAGCGGCCGGCGAGGCGCGGCTGGCGCCCCGGCGTCCGTCCCGTACTATTGAAGCGAGGAGATCGCGATGACACCCAACCAGGCCCCGCCCGCCCCCCCCAGAGCCAAGGAACGCGCCCCCGCCGCCAAGAGAGAAGAGCGGGACCACGTCGTGATCCGGTTCGCCGGCGATTCGGGGGACGGCATGCAGATCACGGGCTCCCAGTTCATGGTGGAGACCGCTCTCGCGGGGAACGACCTCGCCACCTTCCCCGACTTTCCGGCCGAGATCCGGGCGCCCGCAGGGACCACCTTCGGGGTCTCCGCGTTCCAGATCCAGTTCGGCTCGACCGACATCCTCACCGCGGGGGACGAGCTGGACGTGCTGGTGGCGATGAATCCGGCCGCGCTCACCGTCAACATCCGCGATCTGCGCGTCGGCGGGACGGTGGTGGCGGACGTGGGCTCCTTCAACGAGCGCAACCTCACCAAGGCCGGCTACCAGCGGAATCCGCTGGACGACGACACCCTGGCGCAGTACCGGGTGCTGAAGCTCGACATCACCAAGCTCACCGAAGACGCGGTGAAGGACTTCGGGATCACCTCCAAGGAAGCGCACCGCTGTCGCAACATGTGGGCGCTGGGGCTGATGCTCTGGATGTACGGACGGGAGCGCGCCGCCACGGTGGACTGGCTGGAGCGCAAGTTCGCGAAGGTCCCGGGCATCGCGAAGGCCAACGTGGCGGCGCTGAACGCGGGGCACGCCTTCGGCGAGACGGCCGAGATGCCGGCGCACGTGGTGGGGTACACGGTGTCCCGGGCCGACGTGAAACCGGGCGTGTACCGGACGGTGACGGGGACGGAAGCGATCGCCTGGGGCCTGCTCGCGGGCATGCGCGCCGCGGGATTCCAGAAGATGCTCTTTTCCGGTTACCCGATCACGCCCGCCTCGGCGCTCCTGCACGCGCTCGCGGCCCTGAAGCCGTACGGCGCGGTGACCTTCCAGGCGGAAGACGAAATCGCGGCGATCGGCGCCGCCATCGGCGCGGCCTACGCGGGCTCCCTCGGCGTGACCTCGTCGTCGGGCCCGGGGATCGCGCTCAAGACCGAGATGCTGGGGCTCGCCATCGCGGCGGAGCTGCCGCTCGTGGTGATAGACTCGCAGCGCGCGGGCCCTTCGACCGGAATGCCGACCAAGACCGAGCAGTCCGATCTCTTCCAGGCGGTGCACGGCCGGAACGCGGACTCGCCGCTCGTGGTGCTCGCGTCGGCGAGCGCCGGGGACTGCTTCGAGACGGCCTTCGAGGCGGTGCGGATCGCGGTGAAGTTCATGACACCGGTGATTCTCCTGACCGACGGCTATCTCGCGCACGCGGCCGAGCCCTGGCTCATTCCGGACGTGGACGCGCTGCCCCGGTTCCCGGTGAAATTCCGCACCGAGCCCCAGGGGTTCCATCCGTTTCTGCGGGACCAGACCACCCTGGCGCGGGCGTGGGCGGTGCCGGGAACGCCGGGCTTGGAGCACCGGATCGGCGGAATCGAGAAGAGCTTCGAGACCGGGCACATCAGCTACGATCCCGAGAATCACCAGAAGATGACCGACGTGCGCGCGGCGCGGATCGCGGGGGTGGCGAACGACATTCCGGCGCAGGGTGTGGCGCTGGGCAAGCCGGGCGCGGCGCTGGCGGTGGTGGGCTGGGGCTCGACCTACGGCCCGATTCATCAGGCGGTGAAGCAGGCGCGCGCCCTCGGCCACGACGTGGCCCACGTGCACCTGCGCTATCTCTCGCCCTTCCCGAAGAACCTGGGGGAGCTGCTCTCGGGCTTCGGCCGGGTGCTGGTGCCGGAGATGAACCACGGCCAGCTGGTGCAGCTGTTGCGCGCGGAGTATCTGCTGCCGGCGGAGGGGTTGGCGGGGGTGACGGGGAAGCCGTTCAAGGTCGCGGCCATCCTCGATGCGGTGAGGGGAAGGATGAACGGGGCCAGGGGGAGTGGGGAGAGGGGAGTGGTATGAACGCGACGGGATTCGGGATCGGGGATTGGGGAACGCGATGACCGCGACACTGGAGCGGCTGCAGCCCAAGGATTACGCATCCGACCAGGAAGTGCGCTGGTGTCCGGGGTGCGGGGACTACGCGATTCTGAAGGCGGTGCAGAAGGCGCTCGCCGATCTCGGCGCCCGGCGGGAAAACACGGTGTTCGTGTCGGGGATCGGGTGTGCGGCGCGCTTTCCTTATTATCTCTCGACTTACGGATTCCACACCATTCACGGCCGCGCGCCGGCGATCGCGACCGGGGTGAAGCTCGCCAATCCGGGGCTCGACGTGTGGGTGGTGACGGGGGACGGGGATTGTCTGTCCATCGGCGGGAACCACACGCTTCACGTCCTGCGCCGGAACGTGGACCTCCAAATTCTCTTGTTCAACAACGAGATCTACGGTCTCACCAAAGGGCAGTATTCGCCGACGTCGCGCCGCGGGACCAGGTCACCGTCCACGCCGCAGGGTTCGATAGACAATCCGGTCTCGGCGTGCGCGTTCGCGCTGGGGGCGGGCGGGCGGTTCGTGGCGCGAGCGGTGGACACCCAGCAGGCGCAGCTGGTGGACGTGTTGAAGCGGGCGCACGGGCACCGGGGGGCGAGCTTCGTCGAGATCTTCCAGAACTGCGTGGTCTACAACGACGGGGCGTTCGATCATTTCACGGAGAAGAGCGTCGCCTCCGATCAGCAGTTGTTCGTGGAGCACGGGAAGCCCTTGGTCTTCGGGAGGGAAAAGAAGAGGGGACTGCGGCTCGACGCCAAGAACCTGGCCCTCGAAGTGATTGACGTGGGCGGCAACGGGGTCTCGGCGGAGGTTCTGGTGCACGACGAGAAGAACCGGACGCTCGCCACGATGCTCGCGGCGCTCGAGCCCCCGGAGTTCCCGGTGGCGCTGGGGGTGCTGTACTGCGATCCCGCGCCCGCGTTCGAAGCCGAGGTGTACGCGCAGGTGGCGGCGGCCGGCCAGGCGACGAGCGATCTGAATGGATTGCTGAGAAAGGATAGGACGTGGAGGGTGTAGGGGTCTGACTACCTGTGGCAGGCCTGTAGGTCGTTCCGTCGCAGTCCTACGAATCAGATCGGAGGGCCAATGGCCCGCGCAAGGCTGTTGCTTGTTCTGCTAGGCCTGACTTCGTGGGGTTGCCTGCCAATCATTGCAGGAGCCCTGATCGTGAAGAGTTCGGCGACCAATGGCCAGAAACAGGACTTCATGAACCAGCTCGAGCGAACCAATGCCGACCGAGAATCGAAAGGGCTGAAGCCGCTCGACTGGTGCTCAGAGGCGTATCGGTTTGACAGAGGTTGGGCTATGCAGGATACGGGCTGCGCTGAGAGGATCAAAGCCTACGAGGCCGGCGATCTCCACGCCCTCGATTCACCGGTGTTGGCCCCGCCGGCCGTCGATTCGTCAACGAAGAAGGACACCGTGCCATCGGGGATCCGATCTCTGACACCTCGCTACTGAGAGAGTAGAGGACGTGGAGGGTGTCGGACGATGTTTGGCATGTTGGGGAGGTGTCGAAAACTGAGCACGATACTTCTCCTGGGAGCAGGTGCGAGTCACGGAAGCGGGGACTGTATCCCATATGCGCCGCCCCTCGGTTCTCAGCTGTTTGAAAGACTGCGCGCGCAGGGAGGGATTGCCTCTACGATTCACGGCGACCTCCGGACCATCTTCGAAAAGGACTTCGAGGAGGGCATGGCGGAGTTTAGACGCCGACGCGACGTGGACAGCACCGCGTTCCTTCGGGAGATCGCTAGATACTTTGTTCAGTTTGCTCCCGGGCGGCGCAATCTTTACCGCGATCTCGTTGCGGCGGTACTTCCCCGACGCCAATCAGTAGCTATTGCAACTACGAACTACGACCTGCTAATTGAGCTGGCCGCCAGCGAAGCGGGAGATGCCGTTTCGTACACGTTGCCTCCCGTGCCACCCAACAATACGTCCCTCCTCAAGATTCACGGTTCTTGTCACTTCCTTCCCGACCCGCCTGCCGTTCTCCGAGGTGTAACATTTTCGGGGGCTAGGGCAAACGTCGAGGGCCCAGTCCGCGTCGCGCGCAGCGTAGCTGAGGTCATCGCCTTCTGTGACTCCCAAGACTCGCTCGCTCCAGCGATCGCGCTCTATGCGCCGGGGAAGGACGTGTTGTTCTCGCCTTCTTTCGTTTTGGCCCAACAGGAAGCGTGGGTGAAGGCTGTATCAGAGGCGACGCTCATTTACACGGTGGGGCTTAGAGTGCTCCCGAGCGACGCCCACATTTGGGGCGTCCTGGGGTCGACCACAGCCGAGATTCGCTACGCTGGATTTGAGCCCAAGGAGTTCGTCGCGTGGGCCGAGGCTGCCGGGCACCGGAACGCGCACGCGGTGGCACGCACGTTCGAAGAGACCCTACCGCTGATCTGTCAGACGCTCAACGCTTGAGTCGTCCACGAGACAAGCCACGTTGGGAATGTGGGCGGCGCGGGCGCGCGCGGGGACGCAGCCTCGCCTACCGTAGGACCGCCGCGAGCCCACACGTGAATCCGCGGAGCACCTCCTCACCGTCGAGCGCCTCGCCCTGCCTGACCTCCGCCTCGGTCCCGTCCCCGCGATAAACCCGCGCCACGCGCCGCTCCGGATCCACCACCCACACGAGCCTGGTGCCGGCGGAAAGCCAGTCAGCCACCTTGGCGAGGACCTCACCGGCGCGGTCGCCGGGCGATAACACCCCAACCACCAGATCCGGCGCGAGCGCCGCGTATCCGGCCGTTTGCGCCGCCGCCATCCGCTCCCGGCTCACGAACGCCACGTCCGGCGCCCGAACCGTGTCGGGATTGCTCGCCAGGTGAAAGCCGGTCTCCGCGGCGAAGACGCCCCCCGCATCCGTTTCCTTCGCGAAGACACCCAGCGCGAGGGCGATCTTCGCGGCGACGAGTCCATGCAGCGATCCGGCGGGCTCGCGTGCTACCAGCTCGCCGCGCACCAGCTCTGAGCGTTTGTCGGGCAGGCTCAGGTGCAGCAGTTCGTCCGTGGTCATCAGAGGCGGGGGAGACATTTTCGGAACGTAGGAGGGCTCGGCGGGCATGGCAACCAGGATACTAGACTGCGAACCTCAACTCTCCGTCAACGCGCCCGCTCCTTCCTTCAGCCACTTCTCGACTGCCTCCATGAGGGCAGGACCGAGTTCCTCGAGCTGTTCCTGCTCCTCGGGCTCGAAGGGCGCGAGGACGTAGTCCTCCCACGGCATCTCCGGCGTCACCGGACCCACGCCGATCCGCAGCCGCGCGTACGCCTGCGACTGCAGTGACCCCTCCACGCTCTTCAACCCGTTGTGCCCGCCCGCCGACCCCGAGGCGCGCAGGCGAAACTTGCCCAGCGGCAGGTTGAAGTCGTCCACCACGATCAGGAGGTCCCTGGCAGGGTCGAACCTGGGATCGGCCCTGAGCGACGCCAGCGCCGCGCCGCTCCGGTTCATGTACGTCGTGGGTTTGAGGAGTGCGACCTCGGTCTCCGCGAACGAACCCGCCGAAACGCGGGCGCGCTCGCCACGCCGGAAGGGAGGAAATCCCCACCGCGCCGCGAGCGCGTCCACCAGCCAGAATCCCGCGTTGTGGCGCGTCGCCTGATAGTCGGGGCCGGGATTGCCGAGACCGACGACGGCGCGCACCCCTTAACCCTTGGGCTTCTCGGTCTTCTTTCCTTCCTTCGCCTCCGGCTTGGCCGGCTCCGCCTTCCCCTCGGCCGCCGCCTCGCCCTCCTCGCCCTCCTGATCCTCGCGGACCTTCCGGATCAGCTCCGGCTCGGCCACTTCCGTCGCGGTCTCCGTCGTCGGCGCCGCCACTTCCTCGGCCCGCGGCGGCACCACCGTCGCGATGGTCAGGTCGCCCGCCAGGAGAATCGTCGCCTTGGGAATGGCCAGATCCTTCACGTGCAGCGAATCCCCGATCTTGAGCGCCGTCACGTCCAGCTCCACCCGGTCCGGAATGTCTTCGGGGAGCACTTCGATTTCCACGTCGCGGATCACCTGGTCCAGCACCCCGCCCGCGTTGCGCACGCCGTCGGCCGAGCCCACGAGGTGCACCGGCACCTTGAGCTTCACCTTCTCGTCGGCGTGGATCTCGTAGAAGTCCACGTGGATGATGTCGGGGCGGATGGGGTGGCGCTGAATCTCGCGGATCAGCGTCTTCACCTTCTTGCCGTCGAGCGTGAGCTCGACCACCGTCGCCTCGGGCTCGACGCCGGTGAGCGCCTTCTCGAGAGCGGGGGAGTCGAGCACCAGCGACTGGGTGGGCCGGCCGTGGCCGTAAATGACGGCGGGCACCAGGGCCTTCGCCCGCGCGCTCCGCGCCGAGCCCTTGCCGCTCGCCTCGCGGGTCTTTGCGGCCAATGAAATGATCTGCGCCATGACTACAGTCCTCAGGTATCAGTTGTCAGTTGAGCCATCAGCCGTCAGCCATCAGCCCTTTTCAATCCGCAATCCACAATCCGCAATCTCTTCAGTCGAACAGCGAACTCACCGACTGGTTGGAGTGCTCGTAGCCGATGGCCTTGGACATCAGGCCCGCCACCGACAGCACCACCAGCTTTTCGAACTTCCGCTCCTCGGGGAGGCGGATGGTGTTGGTCACCGTCACCTCTTCCACCGGCGAGGCGCGGAGGCGCTCGACGGCGGGCCCGGAGAGCAGGGCGTGGGTCGCGAAGGCGAAGATCCGGCGCGCGCCCAGCCGCTTCAGGGCCGCCGCCGCTTCGGTGATCGTCCCCGCGGTATCGATCATGTCGTCGGGGATGAGGCAATCCTTCCCCTCGACCTCGCCGACCACGTTCACCACTTCCGCCACGTTCGCCGAGGGGCGCCGCTTGTCGATGATGGCGAGCGCCGCGTTCAATCGCTTGGCGAACCCCCGCGCCATTTTTGCCGAGCCCACGTCCGGCGCCACCACCACCGGATCGTGCAGGGACTTCTGCCGGAAGTGTCCCACGAACGCCGGCGCCGCGTACAGGTGGTCCACCGGAATGTCGAAGAACCCCTGCACCTGGTGGGAATGGAAATCCATTCCCAGCACCCGGTCCGCGCCGGCGTGGGTGATCAGATTCGCCATCAGCTTGGCGCTGATCGCCACCCGGGGCTGATCCTTGCGGTCCTGCCGCGCGTATCCGAAGTAGGGCAGGACCGCCGTGACCCGCGCCGCGCTGGCCCGCCGCGCCGCGTCGATCAGGAGCAGCAGCTCCAGGTAATTCTCGGCCGGCGGATTGGTGGGCTGGATGATGAACACGTCCCGCCCCCGCACGTTCTCGTCGATCTTGACGAAGATCTCCCCGTCGGCGAACCGGCGGATCGTCACCGCGCAGAGCGGCTGGCCCAAATCGTGCGCCATCTCCTCGGCGAGCGGGCGGTTGGCCGTGCCGGCGAGAAGCAGGAGCTGGCTGCGCGAAAGCGTCAGGTCCGCCATCGGGGCCTAGAAGCTACCCGGTAACCAATGTGATGTGAAGGGGTTGGGATTGGCGGGCAAGGCCCGCTCCGGAACGCGCCGGGGAACGGCGGGGGATAGTCCCGCGTATCCCAGGATACCCCGACCACTGGAGTACTCCAATGCGTTCGCTGCTCGCGCTTTCCCTCGCCGCCCTCCTCGCGGCGCCCGCGGCCGCTCAAGGCTTCCGCCAGCCGCCCCCCGATCACTGGATGACGCTGGACTCGCTGGTCGCGGCGGTGGGCCTCACTGCCGCGCAGAAGGATCAGGTCGCCAAGCCGTACGCGTCGCTCAACGGCGTAATGAAGGACGCGGCCGACCTCAGGATCAGGTTCCGCCAGGAGATGATGTCCAAGACCGGCGGCCAGATGCCGACGCCGGAACAGCGGCAGGCGATGCAGCCGGCGCTGGACAGCATGCGCACCCAGCTGCAGCAGAAGCAGGATCAGGTGGACGGGTTCTACCAGCAGATCCGCGGACTCTTGACCTCCACCGAGCAGCCCAAGTTCGACGCCCTCGCGAAGCCCAGCGTCCTGCCCCAGCGTCGGGGCGGGATGGGCGCGGGGCCGGGACGGTAGCGGCCCGGCGGGCTGGCCCCGGAGCGCCGCCCCGGGGTCAGCCATCGCCTCAGTAGATGAAGGTCGTGATCTGGGTGCCCGCGCTCTGCGCGCCGGCGTCCCCGGTGCCGGTGAAGCTGCCGGTGAAGGTCTGGGGCGCGCGGCCCTTCACCCGCACCGTGACCACGTAATTGGTCTGGGTCTGGGTGCAGGCATCCCAGTAGTCCACCCGCACGATGTAGGTGCCGTGGGGCGGGGTCTTGGACGGCCAGGTGATGTTCTCGTTCCGCTTGCCGTCGATGGCGCACCCGGCGTTGGAGTCGAGGTCGAGCTCGCCGCCCGACGCCGAGACGGGGTTGCCGTAGTAGATCTCTTCGCTGTCGGGCGGGGGCTGGACCAGGTGGAGGTCCACGTCGCTGTTCACGTCCCAGGAAAGCGATACCTGCACGTCCCCGGTGCCGACGTTGAAGACCGTCGCCGCCTCGGCGTCGTAGGATCCGTAGGTGCCGACGGCGCCGCTCGCGGACACGCCCGCGAGGAGCGTGAACGCCGTGTCCGGCGGATGGGTCTGCAGGGTGATGATGACGACCGCGGTATCCGTCGCCGAGGGCAGGGTGAGCCGGTAGTAGTTGGGCTGGCTGTCGATGGCGACGATGATGGTGCCGAACGCCGAATCGGACGCCACCGTGAGCTGGGACGCGCCGCCGGTGACGAAGTTGGCGGTGCCGGAAAGCGTGGCGGCGGGGCCGGAGCCCGCGGTGGGGGCGGCGCCGGTGACCAGCACCGCTTTCACCGCGGTGTCACTCGAGGTGACGCTGGCGATGAAGTTCGCGACCGACTTGGCCGGGGCGGTGCTGTCGCTGCAGCGCGAGGTCGAGAACAGCGCGGCCAGCGCCGCCACGACCGGGCGCCAGCGGGCGCCGCGGGGACGAAGAGTGGGCATGGTGGGGCGCTCCCAGGGACCTCGAGTCACTGCACGTACCGCAGAACGTCATACAGGTAATGCACCCCGAAACGGATGTTGTCCAGACTCACGCGCTCGTCGTTGCCGTGCACCCCCCGCTGATTGTCGGCCTGCTCGGTCTTGAAGGGATCGAACCCGTAAGTGACGATGCCCGTGGCGCGGTAGGTGGGCCGGTCGGTGGCGCCGGTGAGCATCGGCGTGGTCACCAGGGCGCCGGGATCACGGTCGTGCGCCGCCCGCGCGATGGCGCGGAAGAGATCGGTGTCGATCGGACTTTCGAGGGGCGCCTTGGGCGGGAGAATCGTGGTCCAGTGCACCGCGGTGTCGTTCACCACCCGCACCAGGTCGGCCCGCACCGCGGCGGTGTCCTGGTCGGGCAGGAGCCGGATGTCCACCTCCGCCGTCGCCTCCGCCGGAATCACGTTGGTCTTATTGGACGCCTGGAGCACGGTGAGGGAGATGGTGTTCCGGAGAATCGCGTTCCAGTAGACGTTGTCCAGGATCCAGGAGCGGGCCGCCGGGTTGGCGAGCGCCGAGTCCACGTTGCCGAGCCACGCGGCCTGCTCGCCCGAGTAGGTGTGGGCGATGTCGCGGAAATACTTGGCGACCCCGGGGGTGACGTGGAGCGGGGTTTCGTAGTTGGCGAGCTTGTCGAGCGCGGCCACGAGATGCGGAACCGGGTTCAGCTTGGTGGGCCGGGAGCCGTGGGACGGGGTGCCGCGCACGGTGAGCCGCTGCCAGAAGGTCCGCTTTTCCGCCACGCCCACGCCGTAGTAGATGAGCTTCCCGCCCGTCACCAGGTTGTCCCCGCCCTCGGTCATCAGGAACTCGACGTCCTTCAGGAGCTCGGGGTGGCGGTTCACGAAGGTCATCGCGCCGGTGCCGCCCAGCTCTTCGTCCGCATTGCCGATGAACACGATGTCGCGGTTCAACCTCACGCCGGAGCGCTTGAGCGCGATCATCGCCATCAGCTGCATGATCCCCTCGCCCTTCATGTCGAGGGCGCCGCGGCCGTAGAGGAATCCGTCCTTGATGACCCCGGCGAACGGGTCCACCGACCAGAACTGCGGCGTGGCGGGAACCACGTCCAGGTGATTGACGAGCGCGATCGCTTTCTTCGATCCGTTTCCCGGAAGCCGCGCGTAGAGGTTGGCCCGGTTGTGCCCCAGCTCGGCCGTGTCCAGGATCTGGGCGGCGATGCCGTTGGCCTGGAGGACCTGCTGGAGATAGCGCGCGGCGTCGAGCTCGTTGCCCGGGGGGTTGGTGGTGTTGACCTGGAGGTATCCGGTGAGGATGCGCGTGGTCTCGGCGCCGAGTGAGTCCCAGTTGATCGGGGCCGGGCGCTGAGCGGTGAGGGGCGGGGCGACGACGAGCGAAAGCGCGAGCCATGCGGAGCGGCGCATGCGAGGTCCTCGGGCCGGCGTGAAGGGTCGGGATTGCCCCCGGTGGACTCGAACCACCATTCCCGGATCCAAAGTCCGGTGTCCTGCCGTTGGACGAGGGGGCAGCAGACGAAAGCTAATGCAAGGGGCGGACCGCGACCGCCCCCGCCGCTACTCCCTGGCGGCGTTCATCGCGTCCCACTGCGCCCGCGTCGGCACCTGGACCGGCGCCGCCTTCTTCTTCGCCAGGTCGGCGTTCAGGGGCGGCAGGCTCTTGGCCACCCAGGCGTCGAAGTCGCGGGTCACGTCGGCCAGCTCGCGGGCCAGCGCGTCGGCGTTCTGCAGCTCGGTGGCCGACGGCGGGCCGTCGTAGAAAATCACGCCGCCGTAGAGGTCGGTGATATACTCCCGCAGCCGCTCTTCGCCGGTGATCATCCCGCCTTCCTTGGTGGCCACGATCTTCTTGCGCAGCTCGTCCACCGCGTCCGAGGCGGTGTTGAGCCGCGCGGCGAGCGCGTCCTTCGCGGGGAGCTGCCGCGCGCGGGCCTCGAGCCCCTGCCGCACCGCGTTCATCCGGTCCACGGTGTAGGTCATGTCCGACAGCGTGGCGCTGATCTTCATCGCCAGGTCGAGCGCCGCCTGGCGGTCGGCGTCGGTGTAATGCGCGCGCGGATCGGGCACGAGGGAAAGCTGAGTGGTGTAGACCGCCGTGTCCTTGGTGAGCTTCACGGTGTACGTCCCGGGGAGGACCCGGGGACCGACCGTCGCCCCTCCCGCGACGCTCGCCGCGACGGGGACGTGCGGCGGGGGCAGCCGCATGGACCAGGTCACCCGCGAGAGGCCGCGGCGCTTGCTGGTGGGAATGGTGGCGAGGAGCTTCCCGCTCGGGTCGAAGACCTCGAGCTTCATGTCGCCGAAGATGTGCCGCCGGCGCTGGTAGTAGGTGATCACCGCGTCGTCCGGGGGATTGGGTCCCACGAACGCCGCGTCGCCGTTGGCCCAGCCGCCGCCCGCCTGCAGCCGCTGGACCGTGGGCCGCTGGGGCAGGAAGGCGGCGGTGCTCGCCAGCACCGCCGGCGTGAGGCCGCGCAGCGGGGTGATGTCGTCCACGATCCAGATGCCGCGCCCGTGGGTCGCGATCACGAGATCGTTGTCCCGGGGGTGGATCGCGAGATCGCGCACCGCGACCGCCGGCATGTCGCCGCCCTTGTAGCGCGCCCACTGCTGGCCGCCGTCGAGCGACACCCAGAGCCCGAACTCGGTGCCGAGGAAGAGCAGGTCCTTGTTGACCAGATCTTCCTTGATCACGTGGGCGTACCCGCGCACCGGACTGTCGGGGGCGACGAGCGGCGTCCAGGTGGCGCCGTAATCGGTGGACCTGTACGCGTAGGGCTTCATGTCGCCGAAGGTGTGCAGGTCGAACGTCGCGTAGATGGTGCCCTCATCGAAGTGCCCCGGCTCGACCGACGTCACCCACGCGTTCTTGGGCAGGCCCGCGATGTGGGCGACCACGTTGGTCCAGGTTTTCCCGCCGTCCTTGGAGAGCTGGAGATTGCCGTCGTCGGTCCCCACCCAGATGACGTTGCCGTTCTTCGGGGACTCGGCGATGGAGAAAATCGTGGTGTGCATTTCAGCCGACGAGTTGTCGACCGTCACGCCGCCCGACTGCTCCTGCTTCTGCTTCAGCGGATCGTTGGTGGTGAGATCGGGGGAGATCCGGTCCCAGGTCTGGCCGAAATCGCGGGAGCGGAACAGGAACTGGGCGCCGATGTAGATGGTGCCCTTCTGGCTCGGGCTCACGTAGATCGGTGTGTTCCAGTTGAAGCGCAGCTTGCCCTCGTTGTAGCCCGCGAGGGGCTGGATGCCGCGGGTCTCGTGGGTCTTGCGGTTCACCCGGCCGATGGAGCCGCCCTGCGCCTCGGCGTAGAGGTAGTCGGGGTCCGTGGGATCGGGCCACATCCAGAAGCCGTCGCCCCCGTACATGTTCTCCCACTGGTGGCTGGTGATCCCGCCGGGATACGCCGACGTGCCCACCCAGGAGCTGTTGTCCTGCAGGCCGCCGTACACGTGGTACGGCATATCCATGTCCACCTGCACGTGATAGAACTGCGAGATGGGGAGGTTGTCGGCCTTCCACCAGTGACTGCCGGCGTCGTAGGAGTACCAGAGGCCGCCGTCGTCACCCACGATCAGGTGATCGGTGGCGTCGGGATCCACCCACACGTCGTGAAAGTCGCCGTGCGCGCCGCCCGAGATGTCGGAGAAACTCATCCCGCCGTCGTTGGAGACGATGAACCCGCCGTCGGGCTTGTAGACGCGGTTCTCGTTTTTCGGATCGACGATCAGGTTGGCGAAGTAGAACGGCCGCCAGATCATGCTCTGGCTGCGGTCTTCCATCTTCCAGGTCTTGCCGGCGTCGTCGGAGCGGTAGAGCGCGTTGAGGGGCGGCACCGCTTCGATGAAGGCGTACACCACGTCGGGCTTGGAGGGCGCCGCCGCGACCGCCACCCGGCCCCAGGGCTTGGGCGGCAGGCCGGTGCTCGCGGCGCTCAGGTCGGTCCAGGTGGCGCCGCCGTCGGTGGTCTTGAAGAGGGCGGACGCCGAGGGCGCGGTCGGGCCGTCGCCGCCGGAGCGGAAGGTCCAGCCCTTGCGGCGGAAGTCCCACATGCCGGCGTAAAGGGTGCCGGGATGGGCGGAATCCATCGTGAGCAGGGAGCACCCGGTGGAGAGGTTCGCGCCCTTCAGGATCTGGGTCCAGGTCTTGCCGCCGTCGGTGGTTTTGTACACGCCGCGATCGGGACTGTCCGACCAGAGCGCGCCGGGCACGCAGACGTAGACGGTGTTGGTGGCGTTCGGGTCGATCAGGATCTTGACGATGTGCTCGGAGGTCTTGAGGCCGACGTTGGTCCAGTTCTCGCCGCCGTCGGTGGACTTGTAGACGCCGTCGCCGATGGAGACGCTGTTGCGCATCCAGGACTCGCCGGTGCCGACCCAGATCACTTTCGGGTTCCTGGGGTCCACGGTGATGGCGCCGATGGACTGTACCGGCTCCTTGTCGAAGACCGGTTTGAAGGTGGTGCCGCCGTTGGTGGACTTCCACACCCCGCCGGACGCGGCGCCGACGTACACCGTGAGCCGGCCCTCCTCGTGCACGGCGGTGACGGCGGCGACCCGGCCGCTCATCGCGGCCGAGCCGATGTTGCGCGCGCCCAGGCCGGAGATGGTTTCGGAGTCGACCTTCACGGCCGGCTGCTGCGCGGCGGCGAGGGCGGGGATCACGGCGAGCCCGAAGGCCCGGGCCGCGGAGCGAAGGATCGTCGTCATGGCTCGTCGTCCTTTGGGTCAGTGCGTCACGGGACGCGCGAAGCGGGCGTCGTCCAGGGGCACGTTGGCTTCGATCTTGGTGAAGGTGATCTTGCCGCCCTCGGGGGCGCCCTGCTGGCGGGTCTCGACCGAGAAGGGCAGGTACCAGCCGTTGACCTGCTTGTAGTCGCCCAGGATCACGGTGTAGTTCACTTCGGCGCCGCGGATCATGCGGGTGATGTCTTCCTGGATGGGGACGCAGTAGTCGGTGTCCAGGTAGTAGATGTGGCGGTCGCCGTTGGGGATGGTGACCTTGACCTTGTAGACGTCGGTGCCGTCCACCTGGTCCATCCCGACGAACTCGACCTTGTTGCCTTTCTGCTGGTAGTTGACGAGGTCGCCGTCGAAATCGGCGTCCTCGAGCATGCCGTGCAGCTCTTCCTCGCCGAGCGACTCGGGGTCCTTCTTGCCGCCGAAGGGCGAGATCTTCCAGCCGCTCTTGCCGTCGTAGGCGTTGATGCCGGTCATGCCCTGGAGCGAGAACTCCTCGCGCACTTCGTTGGGGCGCTTGTTCTCCTGCACCACCGCCGCCTCGAAGCCGCCTCCGCCGGTGAACTTGCCGGTGCGGCGCAGGGTGGTGACAGCCTGGATCTTGGCCATCCCGCCGGTGGACGCGAGGTACCTGGCGATGAGGCTGTCGACGGACTGGGCGGCGAGCGGCGTGGCGCCGAGGCCGAGGCCCAGAGTGATCTGGACGATTCTCCGCATGGCTTTCTCCCGATGGAGCGTGCGTGGCGGCAGGACGGGGGAAAGGTACGGCGCATTCAGGCCGCGTCCAGTCGCGCCTATGGCGCGCGGGCCGGGCGCGGTTATCATCGGGGGGGGCGGCGCGGGAGTCTCCGACCTGGAGGGGGCATGGCAAAGAAGAAGATCCTGCTGGTGGACGACGAGGTCATCATCACCCGGACCCTCAAGGTCTACCTCGACGGCACCGGCAGCTACGAGGTGCGGGCCGAGAACGACCCCACGAAGGCGTTGAAGGCGGCCCGGGACTTCAAGCCCGACCTGATTCTGCTCGACGTGGTGATGCCGGACCTGGAAGGTGGCCAGGTGGCCGAGCAGATCCGGGGCGACGAGGCGCTCAAGGCCACGCCCATCATTTTTCTCACGTCGCTCGTTCAGCGGGAGGAAGTGCGGCAGTCGGGGGGCCACATCGGAGGGTTCCCGTTCCTCGCCAAGCCGATCGATCCCGCGCTGGTGATCGAGGTGATCGAGAGCGTCCTCGGCTGACGCTCGGGCAGAGGCGGCGGGAGGGATCTACGCCGCCGGGGTCAGCGCACCGAGGGCCTCCTCGACCTGCCTGAATTCCTCCTCCACCAGCGCCAGCAGTTTCTCCGCCTCACTCACGTCCCCGGCGTTCATCGCCACCTCGCCTTGCCGGCAGAGCGCGCTCATTCGCCGGGCCCCGACCATCGCGCACGAGGTGCGCAGTGAGTGGTAGGTGCGGTGGAGCGTCACCCGGTCTCCCGTCGCCAGCGCCACGCGCGCCTTTTCCAGCGCCGGCCGGGTGGTATCGAGATAGAGCGCGATGGTGTCGGTGACCATCTCCGGTTTCCCCGGCGCGAACTTCTCGAGCTCGGCCAGCGCGGCGGGATCGAAGGTCGGTTCGACGGGCGGAGTCTCGGCCGGGGGCGTCGCCGGAGCGGGCGCCGGGGGCGCCGGGGGCGCCGGGGCCTCCGCGGCGGCGGGTGCCGGCGCGGCGGCGATCCGGGCGGGCGGCAGCCAGCGCCGCAGCGCCGCGGCGAGCTGGGGCGGCCGCAGCGGCTTGGTGAGATAATCATCCATCCCCGCCGCGAGGCAGCGCTCCCGCTCGCCCGCCAGCGCTTCCGCCGTCAGCGCGAGAATGGGCGTCCGGTGCCGACCTTCCGTCTCCCGGGTGCGCAGCGCGGCGGTGGCGGCGTAGCCATCCATCACCGGCATCTGGCAATCCATCAGGATGACGTCGAAGGCGGTGCGCGCCGCGGCGTCGAGCGCCAGCTGGCCGTTGCCGACGACTTCGATCTGGCAGTCGTAGCGCTCCAGCATCGAACGGATCACGTGCTGATTGACGAGGTTGTCGTCCACCACCAGCACCCGCGCCTCCGGCGCGTGGAGCTCGGGGGGCGTGCCGCCGTCCGGCGCATCGGCCGGCGGCTCGCCGGCGGCGCCGCCGTGCACCAGTCCCCGCAGGGCGGTCTCGAGCGCCCGCTTCCGGACCGGCTTGGTGAGGAACGCGTTCACCCCGGCGCTCTTCGCGGTCGCCGCGTCGCCGGGGCCGCCCAGCGACGTGAGCAGCAGCAGGCGCATCCGCGACACCGTCGGCAGGGCGCGAAGCGCGCGGGCGAGATCCACGCCGTTCATCCCGGGCAGTTTGTAGTCCAGGAGGGCGAGGTCGAAGGGCTCGCCCCGCTCGACCGCTTCCAGCGATTCCTGGATCGCCTGGCCGCCATTGGGCACCGCCCGCGCTTCCACGCCCCATCCCTGGAGATGTGACAGGAGGACTTCGCGGTTGGTGGCGGTGTCGTCCACGATGAGCGCGCGCACTCCCGCGAGCGGCCGCTCGGCCGACGCCACCGCGGGCGCCCCGGCGGCCTGGCGCTCGAGCTCCACCTCCACCCAGAAGGTCGTGCCCTGTCCGGTGACGCTGTCGAGCCCGACGTCGCCGTGCATCAGTCCCGACAGCTGCTTCACGATCGCGAGGCCGAGTCCCGTCCCCCCGTAGCGCCGGGTGGTGGAGGCGTCCGCCTGCGTGAACGCGGTGAACAGACGGGCCTGCACCTCGGGGGGAATCCCGATCCCCGTGTCCCACACCTCGAGCCGCAGCCGCGCCCTCTCGCCCGCGGCGCCCGCGAGCTTCACCCGCACGCCCACCTCACCCGCTTCGGTGAACTTGACGGCGTTGCCGAGCAGGTTGAGGAGAATCTGGCGGATGCGGCCGGCGTCACCGATCAGCGCGGTGGGCACGTCCTCGGCGATCGCGGACACCAGCTCGAGGCCCTTGGCCTGCGCGCGCTGGAAGAGCAGGTCGCACACTTCTTCGACCGTTTCGCGCAAGTCGAAGGGCGCCGACTCGAGCTCCAGCCGGCCGGCCTCGACCTTGGAGAAGTCGAGTATGTCGTTGATGATGTCCAGCAGCGCCTCCGCGGACGCGCGCACCGTGTCGGCGAAGCGCCGCTGCTCCGCGCTCAGGGAGGTGGCGAGCAGGAGATCGGTCATCCCCAGCACGCCGTTCATCGGCGTCCGGATCTCGTGACTCATGCTGGCGAGGAACTGCGACTTGGTCTGGCTCGCCTCCTGGGCCTGCCGGGTCTTTTCCTCGAGGGCGCGGGTGCGCTCCTCGACCTTGCCCTCGAGCACCCGGTGCGATTCCTCCAGCGCCGCCCGGGACTCGTGCAAGCGGGTCGCCATCCGCTGGAAGGACTGGGAGAGCAGACTGAGCTCGGGCCCGCCGTCCGCGTCCACCACCACGTCGAACCGGCCCTCGGCCACGTCGCCGGTGGCCGCCACCAGCTGCGCGACCGGCGCCGTCAGGCGCCGGGCCACCAGGGCCGTCGCGGCGTAGCCGAGCACGATGAGGAGCACCGTCACCAGCGCCGCCTGGAGCAGGAACCGCCGGATCTGCGCGGCCACCTGCGCGCTCGAGAGCCCGATCTGCACCAGACCGACCCGCTCGGCCGGGCCCGCCTGGGACAGCACGTCGTCGCCGAGCAGGGTGGGGCCCGCGTCCGCGGTGCCGCCCACCGCGGCGACGACGTCCACCATGTCCGACCCGCCCCCCACCCGGATCGCCGACGGGGACGCGAGGGCGGCGGGGACCGCGCGCACCGGCGGGACCGAGTCCCCGGCCGTGAACGGGACCGCGAGGATGGTGGCCCCAGCGCGATCCACGAACCGCACGTACGCCACCTCGGAATCGGCCCGCAGGCTGGCCACGACGGTGGCGAGGTCGGCCGCGTTGCGGGTGTAGACCCCGAACTCGGCGTTGCGCGCCACGATGGACGCGAGGACCCGGCCCTTGTCGATCAAGCGCGCCCGGCTCTCCCGCGTCACCGTGGCGATGCCGAAGCCCAGCAGGCCGCAGGTGGTGAGGAGTACGGCGGAGAGCGTCAGCAGCTGAATGCGGCTCCTGAGGCCCAGCCGGGAGAGGAAGGCGCGCATGCTAGTTCACCACGTCCGCCGCGGCGCGCACCACGGCGTCGGGCAGGGGGAAGCCGAGCTCGCTCGCGGTCCGGCGGTTCAGCGTGTAGAGCACCCGCCGCGGGCGCGCCGGCGCCAGGGCGGCCGGGGACTCCCCCCCGAGGATGCGCGCGGCGAAGTCGGCGCATTGCGCGCCGACGTCCTCGTAGTCTCGATCGAGCGCGTACAGTGCGCCCGCCCGCACCCAGGCGGCGGACTGTCCCACGAAGGGAATCCGGTTCCGCAGCGAGAACAGCAGCAGGGAACGCGCCGTCTCCGGGTTGTAGACCACCGGATCGTTCAGGCTCCAGAGGACGTCGGCGCGGTTGGTGAGCTGGGCCAGCGCGTCGGGCAGATCCTCCGGGCCGCCGACCCGGATCGCGACCACCGTGAACGCGTCGCCGCCGGCCGCGGCGATGCGGCGCGCGGCGGCCACCCGCTGGCTCCCGTCGTCGCCGTGGTAGAGGACGCCGATGCGGCGGCTGTCGGGCAGGAGGCGGCGCAGCCAGTCCAGCTCCACCTCCACCGGATACTCGAGGTAGACGCCGGTGGCGTTCGGGGCACCGCGCAACTCCCCCGGGTTCAGGATCATTCCGGCGACGATGGGAACGTCGCGCACCCGGGCGATCAGCTCCCGCGTGGCCAGCGTGCCGAGGGTGACGACCAGCGCGGCGGGCGTCCCGCCGCCGCGGATGGTCTGGACCGCCTGCGCGACGCGCGCCGTGTCGCCCTGGAGGGCCACCACCTCGACCGCGGCGCTCGGCGCGCTCGCGAGGAGCGCCCGGCGGAGACCGGTGAGTGCCTGCTGATAGGGAGCGGCGTCGGCGCTCAGCACCACCACCACCCGCTGCGCCGGGCCGATCGGCCGCGCCGCCGCGGTGAGCAGGAGGAGGGCGGTCGCGATGCGGCGCACTAGAAGTGGGCCCCCAGGCTGAGCCGCAGGTTGCGGCGGTTCTGCGGGATCACGGACACCACCTGATCGCTCCCCGCGGGATCGCCGTAGCGCGCGTCGAACACGTTGTAGACCCCGGCGCTCGCGGTGAGATGCGCGGTCAGGGTGCCGACCAGCGTCAGGTCGGAGACGGTGCTGCTGCCCACGCTCGCGCCGGTGACGGTCCGCTGGGTCCCCACGTACCGCCCCGCGAGCGAGGCCCGCAGCCGATCGCCCGCCACCGGGACGGAGACGTGCGCGGTGGCCAGGTAGTGCGGGGCGGCGGGCAGGTCCGCCCGGGTGCCCGGATCGGTCACCTGTTGCGCGGTGAAGCTCACGCCGACCTCGCTGCCGCCGGGGAAGCGCGCGTCCGCTTCCAGCTCCAATCCCTCCGACTGGGCGCGGCCGAGGTTGCGATAGACCAGCAGGGAATCGGTGGAGTCCTGAACCTGGGTGACGAGGTCGTTCAAGTGCAGGACGAACGCGGTCGCGGTGAAGCGCAGGTCCCGGAGCGGCTCGCTCTCGAAGACCGCTTCGTAGCTCTCCAGGCGCTCCGGCTTGAGGCCGGTCGGCGTCTTCATGCTCAGGCCGCCGTCCTGGTAATCGAGCTCGTAGGCGTTGGGAGCGCGGAAGGCGCGCCCGTAGAGGAGCTTGAAGGTGGCGGCCGAGGACGCGTCGTACACCACGGCGATTCGCGGATTGGTGGTGCCGCCGAAGGTGTCGTAGTGGTCGTGCCGGAGGCCGGCGGTGATGCGCAGCGCGGGGCCGAGCCGCCATTCGTCCTGCGCGAACAGCGCCCAGATCTCCCCCTGCCGGTGGGAGCGGAAGATCACGGTGCCGGAATCGAGGTTATCGTCGCCCTGGTCCTGCTTGGTGTTGAACTGGGTGGCGACCCCGACGACGAAGCGGTGGCGGTCGGCCACCGGATGCACGTACTGGCCTTCGAACGCCCAGGACCGCGACAGGCCGTAGTCGGCGGTGAGGCCGGTGGAATAGGGATAGCGGCCGCGATAGGTGTAGGCGTCGTAGGAGACGGTGGCCTCGACGCTCGAGAGCGTGGCGAACCCGTGCTGGTAGCGCAGCAGGCCGAAGCTGAACGCGTCCACCGTCTGCGCCCGCGGATCGTTGAACGTGGTCTGGAAGGAGCCGGTGGGGATCTGCTTCTCGCGCCAGCTGCGCCCGGCCTGCAGGGTCCAGTCGCCCGCGACGACCTTCCCGAACTCGCGGTCGTAGCGCTCGCCGTCCGCGCCCACCGCGGTGCCCAGCCCGGGGAACGAGAGATCCTGGCCCGTGCTCCGGTACGCGCTGGCGAAGCCCATCAGCTCCACGCCGTTTCCGAGGCGGCCGCCGGCGGCGAAGTTGCCGCGGCGGGTGCCATAACTCGCGGTCGAGGCCGACGCGTCCACCCCCTGCACCCAGCGGGGCTGGCGGGTCACGATGTTCACCACCGCGAACAGCGCGCTCGCGCCGTACAGCGACGAACCGGGTCCCCGCACGATCTCGATCCGCTCCACCATCCGCAGATCGATCAGGCCGTCGGGGCCGATCGGCGCCGACTCGAAGACGCTCTCGTTGATGCGGTGGCCGTCCACCAGCAGCAGCACCCGGCTGTTGTAATCCCCCGGCACCGCGAACCCGCGCACGCCCACGTAGCTGTAGTTGCGGTCGTCGTTCACCACGAAGCCCCGCACGTGCTCGAGCGCCTCGGCCAAGGTCCGGTAGCCGTAGCGCTGGATCTCCTCGGCCGTGATGATGGTGATGGACGACGGCGCGTCGCGCGTGTCCTGGTCGTAACGGGAGGCGCCGGTGACGCGCGAGAGGTCCTGGAAAAGGGCCGTCTCGTCCTGGGGGACCCCCTGCGCGGCGGCCGCCCGGCCGGCGACGCTCGCGAGCATCCAGAGCGCCGCTGCCAAGAAACGCGACGGCGTACGAATCGTCGACGCCCCGCTGGTGGGACCGTGCCTGGCCATGCGTGTCGTTCCTCGGGTTCGGGAGAACTGTGCTGTCGTCGCCGAAGGGAGGTGCAACTCGCGGTCCAGAAGGGCCCGCCAACGCTAAAGAATGCTTACGATGCGGGTGAGGCTTTCTTCACGCCGCCGGCGGAAACTCCGGGCCGGCGGCGGACGTGCGGGTGGACGTCTTGATCAGCCGCTGTCCCCGCTCGCCGATGGTGAGGGTGGCGTCGTCGCGGTCGCGCTCCGAGCGGTAGACCGCCGCGATCGCGCTTCCCGAGCCCGCGAGCCGGGCCCAGAGGGGTCCGGTCCCCGCCACGCGTTCAAAGAGAGTTTTCAGCTCCGGACGTTTTCCGAAGACCGGCAGCTCGAAATCGTTGCCGCCGAGCCGGCCCACCGAGCCCCAGGTGGCGAAGGCGTCCGCGTCCAGGACCACGGGCCCGCGGGGCGCGGGCTGCTGGTGGAATTCGTCCCACCAGCGGTAGGCGTCGGCGGTGGCGATCGCGAGGGGAGGGACCGCGATCAGCGCCGGCGCCGCGGGCAGGGGATCGAGCCGGAAGAGCCGCTCGCCCCGTCCCCAGCCGAGGGCCGCCGCCGCTCCCGACGCGAAGAACGAGACGTCGGCGCCGAGGCGCGAGCCCAGCTGCAGCAGCTCGTGGCGGGGGACGGCGTTGCCGGCGAGCGCGTTCACGGCGTGGAGCGCGGCCGCCGCGTCGCTCGACCCGCCGCCCAGCCCCGCGCGGACCGGGATCCGCTTCTTGAGCTCGATCTTCACGCCGAACTTGTTGCCGGTGGCGGCGAGGACCGCGCGCGCCGCGCGCACCGCGAGGTTTTCGTCCGCGGGCCCCGTGTCGTCGCCCTCGACCTCGATCGCCACGCCCGAGGCGGCGCGGGTGACCGCCAGCTCGTCCGCGAGATCGAGCAGCGCGAACGCGGTCTCGAGCTGATGGTAGCCGGCGTGATCCCGCGCCAGGATCCGCAGGAAGAGATTGATCTTGGCGTGCGCCGCGACCCGGAGGCTGTCCGGCGCCGTCACGCGACCGGCTCCGGCGTGCGCCGCAGGTCGGAGAGGCGCAGGTGGACCTTGGAGAGCGAGTGCAGGCCCAGGAAGACGATCGGGAGAAATCCCGAGATGTGATAGGCGAAGGCGTACGCCAGGGCGAGACTCCCCGTGATTCCGTAGAACTCGAGGGTGACTTTGGTGGCGAGCTCGAAGACCCCGAAAAATCCCGGGGACGACGGAATCGCGACCCCGAACCCGATGATTCCCTGCAGCAGGAGCGCTCCTTCGGCCGGCACCGCGAGCCCGAAGGCCCGGAAGCAGAGCGCGAAGGACGCCGCGTTCACGAGCCACACCACGAGCGACCAGAACCCGAGCTCGGCGAGCCGCCGCGGGCTCTTCAGGACGGTGAGCCCCGCCACTATCCCCTCTGCGATTCCGGAGACCCGGTCCGCGATCCGCGCCGGCAGCACCGCGCGCGCCGCGCGCTCGAAGAGCCGGAGCCAGGGCGCGGGATGGAGCACCACGATCAGCGCCAGCACCAGCACCGCGCCGAACCCCGCCGCGGCGCCCGCGGTGAGATGGCCGACCGAGGTGCCGTTCACCGTGGCGTGCGCGGGGAAGGAGGGCGCGAGGATCGCGACCGCCATCAGCGCCAGCATCACCAGCGCGTCCACCACCCGCTCCACGCCGATCGAGGCCAGCGCGGTCGAGAAGCGCACCGGCATCTCGCGGCTGGCGACGTAGGCGCGCGCCACCTCGCCCGCGCGCGCGGGGAGAAGGTTGTTCGCCATGAAGCCGATGGAGACCGCGCGCCAGAGCGGTCCCAGGGCGTAGGCGCGTCCGGCCTCGTCGCGAAGGATCACGCGCCAGCGGAAGGTGCGGAGCGGGAAGGTGAGGGTGGCGAGCGCCGCCGCCCCTATTAAGAGGAAGGGGTCCGCCTGGCGGATCCCCGCCCAGATGGACGCGAGCGGAACGCCGCGGAGCGCCCAGGCGAGGAAGAGCCCCGTGACGAGGAGCCCCACCACCCAGGTCCAGGAGGCGCGGCGCTTAGGGGCCGGGCTCGAGGGCGAGGCCAACGAGATCGCAGACTTCGTCGACGAGCGCGCGGAGCCGTTCGCCCGAGGCGGTGCGCGCTTCCGCTCTGAGCTCCTGCGCGCGCTCCTGGGCCCGCTGGCCGCGGTAGAGCAGCGTCCGCACGTCCACGATCGGCAGTTCGGCCGCGACCGGCGATGCGGGATGCGTGGCGCCCGGTGCGGACGGGACGGCCGGCGCCGCGGGCCGCGCGGTGTCGAGCGAGGGCGCCGGCGGCGGCACCGCCGTGGCGCGGGTCAGCAGCTCGTCGAGCGAGGCCGGCCCGATTCCCGCCGCCACCAGGCGATCGTAGGTGGCCCAGGAGCCGGAGAGATCCGCCGATTCAGACGCGACGGGAGGGGAAGCGACGGGCGACGGCGCCGGCGCGAGAGACTCGATCGGCACCACCGGCGCGGCCGCGGCAGCGGTCGTCGCCGCGGGGCGCGCGATCGCCCGCACCGCCTGGGTGATGCCCGCGAGCTGGCTCGCGAGACCGTTCTCGTCCTCGGTGGACGAACGCGCCAGGAGATCCCCGGCCCGGCGCAGCTCCGCCGCGAAGGCCTTGGGCTCCCGCGCGGCCACTCCCGAGGTCACGGCGTCCCGCGCCGCCGCCGCGAAGGTCGCCACCTGCTCGGCCAGCGCGCCGCCCCCCACGTCCGCCAGCGCCCGGAAGGTCCCGGCCAGCGCGTGGGCGCGCAGCTCGCGCTGCGTGGGAGAGGGCGCGCGCTCCAGGGAGTCCGCCGCCTGCCGCAGGTGCTCGCCGTGGCTCACCAGCTCGAGGCGGCCCAGCGTCGCCGGCGGAGCGGCCGCGGTGCCCTGCTGGACGATGTGCGGACCGGTGTCGCTGTAGTAGAGCGCCGCGATGGGGACCACGTCGCCGTCGGTTTGAAAGACCGAGATCACGAGCTGGGCGAACCGCCGGAACTCCGCGCCCTCGGGATCGGGGCGGCCCCGCTCGGCCACCTCCCGCGCCGCCTGCGCCACCCCCGCGGCCGCCGCGTCGAAGAGATCGGGCACGCCCGCCGGGGGCGCGCCCTTGAGATGCGCGATCTCGCCGATCAGGCGCTCCACCCCTTCCAGGAGATCGGGCAGGGGAGGGAGATCGTTCAGCGCCGCGAGGCCGCGGAGCGGCTGCAGCGCGCGCAACACCTGCTGCAGGGGATCGTGCGCGATGGGATTGGCGCGCAGGGCCTTGGCGGTCCGGTCCAGGGTACTCGCGATGGCCGCGCCTTCGCGCGCGACGAACGCCCGCGCGCCGGCGTCCAGTCCCGTCGCTTCCGCCGCGCGCAGCGCGCCCGAGGGACGCCCGGTGGTCTGCTCCAGCTGGGCCCCCAGCGCCTCGGCCTTCGCGGTGTCCGCGTCGGTCCACGACGACGCGCGGCGCACGAAGATCTTCAGGTCGTCCACCGCGCGCAGCGCGAGCTGTTGGGTCCCCTGGTCCCAGGGGCGGCGCCCGTCCTTGAGGGCGCGCGCCAGCGCTTCGAGGCCCGACGCCGCGCGCGCGATCGCCTGCTGACTCGCCATCAGCGCGCTGCCGCGCAGCGCGCGGGAGAGCCGGACGAAGTCGTCCAGCGCCGGCGCCGCGCCGCCCTGCGGCTGGAGCACCGCGTCCAGACGCTCCAGATACTCCCCCGCCTCGAGGGCGAAGAAGTCGGACATGCCGAGGGGTGGATTTGGTCCGGTCATGGGGGTCTAACTTAAGCCATCAGCGCTCAGCCGTCAGCCTTCAGTGGTTTGCTGACGGCTGATGGCTGAGGGCTGACGGCCTCATCAATGAGTCTCCTCATCTTACGTACCGCCTCTTCCAGCCCCCAGAACACCGCGTTGGACACGATGCTGTGCCCGATGTTCAGCTCCTCGATCTCCGGAATCCGCGCGATGGGCTGGACGTTCTGGTAGGTCAGGCCGTGGCCGGCGTGGACGGCGAGCCCCCCCGACCGGGCGTGGCGCGCGGCGGCGCGGACCGCTTCTAGCGCGCGATCGCCGGTCTTCCAGGTGTGGGCGTAGCGGCCGGTGTGGAGCTCGACCGCGGCCACCCCCATCGCGGCGGCGCGATCGATCGCCTTGCGGTCGGGATCGATGAAGAGACTCACCCGGATCCCCGTCTCGGCGAGCGCCTTCGCGGCGTCCGCGATCCGGCCCGTGGGCCGCGCGGGGAGCGCGAGGCCGCCTTCGGTGGTGATCTCGCGCCGGCGCTCGGGCACGAGCGTCGCCTGAAAGGGGCGGACCCGGCGCGCGATCCGCACGATCTCGGGGTGGGCGCCGAGCTCCAGGTTGAGGACCGTGCGCACCAAGCCGGCGAGGGCGCGGACGTCCGCGTCCTGGATGTGGCGCCGGTCCTCGCGGAGGTGGACGGTGATGCCGTCGGCGCCGGCGGACTCGGCGGCGCGAGCCGCCGCGAGCGGGTCGGGCTCGTCGGTCTTGCGCGCTTCGCGCAGGGTCGCGACGTGATCGATGTTGACGTAGAGGCGCATGTCTTCTTACCTTCGATTCATTCTACCGCCAAGGTACGCGCCCGTGTCACGACGCTTCGCGTTGACGCTCTCCCTCGCCGTACTCGGCGCCGCCTGCGGAGGCAATCCCAAACCCGGCGCGCCGGGCCCGCAGACGCCGGGAGACGCGGTCTCCAGGTTCATGACCGCGGTGCTCGCCAAAGACGTGGACCGCCTGGGCACCCTCTGGGGCACCGAGCGCGGCCCCGCGTCGGAGTGGATGGATCCCAAGCAGCTGCACGAACGGGTCACCGTCATTCAGAAATATCTCACCGCGCCGGGGTACCGCCTGGTCGAGGGTCCGCTGCTCGTTCCCGGAGAACCGGCGCTCAAGCGCTATCGGGTCGAGCTGCAGCGCCAGGACTGCAACCGGGTGGTGCCGATCGACGTGATTCAAACGCGGCGCGGCGACTGGCTGGTGACCGACGTGCACTTGGAGTCGGCCGGCACGCCGGGGTCGCCGTGCTCGCGGGGAACCTCGCCGTAAGGGCGCGCGTTCATAACTCGGTCAGCTCGAGCAGAATCCCGGCCGTCGCTTTCGGGTGCACGAACGCGATGCGCCGGCCGTGGGCTCCGGTCCGCGGCGCCTCGTCGATGAGCCGGTAGCCTCGGGCGCGGCACGCCGCGAGCGCGGCATCGAGATCGGGGACGCGAAAACAGATGTGGTGGATGCCGGCGCCCTTCCGGGCCAGGAATTTCGCCACCGGACTGTCGGGATCTCGGGGCTCGAGCAGCTCGAGGTCCACGTCGCCGAGAGTGAGGCTCACGATGGAGGCGCCGTCCGCCGATTCCGGCGGGCCGGGCGTGAGGCCCAGGACGTCGCGGTAGAAGGCCAGCGCCTCCGCGATGCTGGGCACGGCGACGCCGATGTGGGCGACCCGGGAACGGGAATCGGGCATAGGGAAACCAACTTAACGACGCGACTTCAAGGAGTGGAAGGATATGGCGGACAATCACCCGATGGCGGTCACCGACACCAACTTCGAGCAGGAAGTGGAACGGCACCAGGGGCTCGCGGTGGTGGATTTCTGGGCCACCTGGTGCGGGCCCTGTCAGATGGTGGCGCCGATCATGGAAGACATCGCCGGGGCCTACCCCGGCAAGGTCAAAGTGACCAAGATGGACGTGGACGCCAATCAGCGGACCGCCATGCGCTTCAACGTCCGGTCGATTCCGACTATTCTATTCTTCAAGGACGGTAAGCCCGTGGACACCCTGGTCGGCGCCTATCCGAAACCCGTCTTCGAGCAGAAGATCAAGCAGCACCTCGGATAACCCGCCGGCCTCGAACGGAGGCTAGAGTGCGCGCGAGCACCGCTCGCCTGATGAACTCGCCGGTGAGACTTGCGGAACTCGCGTTTCCGCAGGTCAACCGGCTGATTCACCGCACCCGGCTCGCGTTCATCCACCTGGACAACCTGCTCGCGTTCGCCAAACGCGACCGGGACGGCCGGGTGGACGGCTATCTCGCCTGTTACCTCCCCGACGAATGTCTCCTGGTCTTCCTCCGCAAAGGGGAAGCGGTCAACGCCGCGTCGCTGCACAGCTCGGGGCGGCAGGTGGTGACCATCGCCGAGGCCCTGCGCCGGATGCGCGCCGAGGTGGAGCGGGGCGAGATCTCCTACTGCGCCGCGCCGATGGAGCAGCTGGCGTGGATGTATCAGTCCTGCGCCGTGCCCACCCAGACCCGGTTCGTCGATCCCAACCAGCCCGACGCGTTTTTCCCCGCCCTCGCCACCGAAAAGGTCACCGGCGTGCTGGAGCTGATCTCCAACGGGCGCGTCTCCTACCTCCGCTTCGCGGACGGCCGCTACGCCGGCGGCTACTTCTGCGACAAGCCGGACGCGATGCCGGTGCCGCAGTACATCGAATCGCTCTTTCACATCGCGAACGGCGCCGCGCCCACCATGTCCGCGGGCGTCTTCCCGGGGGCGAGCGATCTGCCGGCGCAGGCGCCCGCCACCCTCGTCAACACCTACCGCGAGCTGTACTGGCGCATCGTGGACGCCGTGGACGCGGAGTTCCCGGGCGAAGCGAAGAAGCGCGCGCAAAGAGTCGAGGCGGCGATCGGCGGCACCCACAAGGCGCTCTCGCTCCTCTCGGTGCCGCGCAACGCCGAGGCGCCGGACGCCGTGGTGCAGCCCGACGAGCTGGCGCTGGCGCTCGCGGATTTTTCGCAGCAGCTCCTGGAAGGCGTGGAAGTGATGATGCCCGGCACCGCGCCCAAGGTGCTGAAGCAGGCGACCAAGGAGCACCGCTACGTCCTGCAGTCGGCCGGGTTCTACGGACGCCTGCCCTGGCCGGTGACCTGGTGACGTGGCGGGCGCCCTCTACGTCGTGGCCACGCCGCTCGGCAACCTGGGCGACCTCTCGCCCCGCGCCGCCGAGACCCTGAAGCGCGTGGCGGTGGTGGCGGCGGAAGACACCCGCCACACCCGTCCCCTCCTCGCCCACGTCGGTTCCAGGGCCGAGCTGGTCTCGGTGCACGCGCACTCGAGCGAGGCCGCCCTCGAGCGCGTGCTCCGCCGGCTCACCCAGGGTCAGGACGTCGCGCTGGTGACCGACGCCGGCACCCCCGCGGTGAGCGACCCCGGCGTGGCGCTCGTGTCCCTGGCGAGGGAGCGCGGGATCCCGGTCGTCACCATTCCCGGTCCGACGGCGGTCGCGGCCGCGCTCGCGGTCTCCGGCCTGCCCGCGGATCGCCATCTCTTTCTCGGATTCCTGCCGCGCAAGGGCGGGGAGCGCCGCCGCCTCCTGGAAACGATCGCCGAGAGCGAGTGGACCGTGGTGCTCTTCGAGGCGCCGAATCGCGTGGCCGAGCTGCTGAGCGATCTCGCGGACGCCTGCGGCGGCGAGCGGCGCGCGGCGGTGTCGCGGGAGCTGACCAAGATCTACGAAGAGACCAAGGACGGGACCCTGGCCGACCTCGCGGGTTATTACGCCGAAGCGCCGGCGCGGGGCGAAGTGACGGTGGTGGTCGCGGGCACCGGAAAGCCGCGCGCCCGGGTGGAGCGTCCCGATCCCCACACCCTCGCCCGCTCCCTCCTCGCGGAAGGCCTCACCCGCAAGGACGTCGCCGACCGGATCGCAGAGGAAACGGGGATCGCCAGAAATACGGCGTACCGGCTGGTGAACGAATTGTGAGAACGCTGACGGCGTTGGTGTTGGTCCTCGCCACCACGGCGACGGAAGGACGGACGGTGGGAAAGGGGACGGCCGGCCACCCCGTTCCCTCGTACCCTCCTGCCGCCGCTTCTCTCACCATCGGCCGCCTCCACTATGACGGCGGGGGCGACTGGTACGGCAACCCCTCCAGTCTCCCCAACCTCCTCGCCGCGATCCGCCAGCGCACCACGCTGCCCGTCGCCGACCGGGAACGGGTGGTGACGATCACCGGGCCCGAGCTGTGGGAAGTCCCCTACATCTATATGACGGGACACGGGAACGTCCATTTCTCCGACGAGGAGGTGAAGATCCTCCGGCGCTATCTCGAGCAGGGAGGCTTCCTCCACGCCGACGACAACTACGGAATGGACAAGTCGTTCCGGCGGGAGATCGCGCGGGTCTTTCCGGACCACCCGATGGTCGAGGTCCCTCTCTCGCACCCCATTTACCACCTGGTGTATGACTTTCCCAAGGGGATCCCCAAGATCCATTACCACGACGGCCTGCCGGCGCAGGGGTTCGGCGTCTTTTTGGGGAGCCGTCTGGTCGTGTACTATTCCTATCAGTCGGACCTGGGGGACGGGTGGGAGGACTTCGAGGTCCACCGCGATCCTCCGGCGCTGCACGAGGCGGCCCTGCGGATGGGAGTGAACCTGTTCACGTACGCGGTGAGTAGCGCCCGGTGACCGAGACCGCGAGCCGCCTCCGGCGTCTCGCCCTGCCGCACGCCCGCGCCCGCGCCGGAGCCGTCCTGCTTTCCTGCGCGGGCGTCGTGCTCGCGCTGGCGTGGGCGGGCTCGGCGCTGGCGCCGCGGCTCGTGCCGCTCCTCCTCGCCTGGACGGGGATCGCGGCCGCCCTCGGCGCCGCGGTGTGGGGTGCGGGGCGCGCGGTGCGCGCGGTCGCGGCGCCGGTGGTCGCCGGAATCGTGGAACGGGAAGGGCGCTCCCGCGCGGGAAGCGTCGCCGCGGCGCTCACCGCACCCGCCGCCCGCGGGGCCAGCGCCGCTCTCGCGGCGCTCGCCGACCGCCGGGCCGCGGGCGCGGTGCTCGCGGCGACGCCGGCGGTGCGCGCGACGCTGGGACGGGGCACCCGCCGCGCGCTCGCGGGCGGCGCGGTCCTCGCTCTCGCGGGCGCCGGGCTCTTCGCGACCGCGGCGCCGGCCTCGG
>Ga0079221_10000020_pt1 | contig 46606 bp, 41 predicted proteins | sample GAAS200_FD_75069 | JGI IMG/M metagenome (GOLD analysis project Ga0079221, IMG submission 75069) | Agricultural soil microbial communities from Georgia to study Nitrogen management - GA AS200 | ecosystem: Environmental > Terrestrial > Soil > Agricultural land | place: USA: Georgia | collected... | reverse complement strand
CGGGATCAGAAGATGCGCTTCGTCGAGGACGACCTCTACTTCGTGATGGACGAGCGCGGGCGCTCGGTGCACCTCACCGACAAGGGCGTCGAGACCATGTCCCCCGACGACCCCCACCTCTTCCTGGTGCCCGACATCTCCCACGAGGTGCAGCAGATCGAGCACGACGAGTCGCTCTCTCCCCGGGAAAAGATCGAGCGCCGCCGCGCGGTGGAGACCGAATACGCCACCAAGAGCGAAACCCTGCACATCATCCACAAGCTGCTGCAGGCGCATTCGCTCTACGAAAAGGACGTGGAGTACGTGGTGCAGGAGGGGCAGGTCTTCATCGTGGACGAGTTCACCGGCCGGCTGATGCCCGGGCGCCGCTGGTCGGACGGGCTCCACCAGGCGGTGGAGGCCAAGGAAGGCGTGGCGGTGCGGGAGGAGAGCCAGACCCTCGCCACCATCACCATCCAGAACTACTTCCGCATGTACGACAAGCTCGCCGGCATGACGGGCACCGCGGAGACGGAAGAGTCCGAGTTCTTCCAGATCTACAAGCTGGACGTGATGGTGATTCCCACCAACCGGCCGGTGCGCCGGATGGACAAGCACGATCTGGTCTACAAGACCCGCCGGGAGAAGTACAACGCCATCATCGAGGAGATCGAGCGGCAGAACAAGCGCGGGCTGCCGGTGCTGGTGGGCACGGTGAGCGTGGAGGTGTCGGAAACCCTGGCCCGCATGCTCAAGCGCCGGGGACTTCCCCACGAGGTGCTGAACGCGAAGTACCACCAGCGCGAGGCGGAGATCGTGGCCCAGGCCGGCCGCGCCGGCGCCATCACCATCGCGACCAACATGGCGGGCCGCGGCACCGACATCAAACTCGGCCCCGGCGTGAAGCGCTGCAGGATCTGCGGCATCACCTCCCGGGAGCCGGCGTTCGGCCAGCAGGTGGAGCAGCCCGATCTGACTCAGCCCGAGATCAAGAAGCTGGGCTGTTACGCCGATCCGCCGTGCGGCCTCGTGATCATCGGCACCGAGCGCCACGAGTCCCGCCGCATCGACCGGCAGCTGCGCGGGCGCTCCGGCCGCCAGGGCGACCCGGGGCAGTCGGTCTTCTTCCTGTCGCTGGAAGACGACCTGATGCGGCTCTTCGGCTCCGACCGCATCGCCCGCTGGATGGACCGCACCGGCGCCGAGGAGGGCGAGGTCATCACCCACCCCTGGGTCACCGGCGCCATCAGCCAGGCCCAGAAACGCGTCGAGTACCAGAACTTCCAGGCCCGGAAGAAGCTGCTCGAGTACGACGACGTGATGAACCAGCAGCGCGAGGTGATGTACTCGCTGCGGCGCTTCGCCCTGGAGGGCGGGGAAGAGTTGAAGGCCGAGGCCCAGCGGATGGTGGAGGCGGCGTGCGAGCGCGTCGCCAACGAGCTGACGTCATCGGCCAACGATCCGTCGGAATGGGACCGGGAGCTGATCGACTCCGAGTTCCTGCAGCGCTTCCTGATCAGCGTCCCCGGGGTCACCGATCCCGCCAAGGTCCGGGACGCGGCGGACCTGGTCGCCGCGGCGCGGGAGGCGGGGCGCAAGGCGTTCGCCGGGAAGCTCGAGTACCTGGCCGAGCTCGAGAAGACGGTCGGCGCGTCCAGGCTCGGCGAGCAGGTGCTGTCCCATACCATGCTGGCGGTGATCGACGAGCAGTGGAAGGATCATCTCTACGATCTGGATCAGCTGCGCGACGCGATCCAGTACCGCGCCTGGGGGCAGAAGGACCCGCTGGTCGAGTACAAGCAGGACGCGTACGAAATGTTCGTGGACCTGATGAACGACGTCCGGACCACTTTCGCCGACCGCTGGCTGAAGCTCCAGATCTCCTTCGGCCCGCCGCCGGGAGCGCCCGCCCGTCCCGGCGCCCCGGGCACGGTCACCGGCCCCCTGGGAGGGGCGCCGGCCCGCCGCCCGCCGCCGATGGTGGCGAGCAAGGCCGCCGTGGACGGCCTGGTTTCAGGGGGCGGCCCGCCGGCCCCGCCCAAGCCGCCGCCCGGGGTTCCGCGCGAAACCGCCAGCCCCTACGCGGGGGTGGGGCGGAACGATCCCTGTCCCTGCGGGAGCGGGAAGAAGTTCAAGAAGTGCCACGGCGCGGCGGCGTAACCGCCGGCCGCGTCACCACCAGTCGCCTTTTTTGTAGATGGTGGCGTTCCCGCCGTCGATCGGCGTGCCGTCCCGCATCACCTTGTCCACCACCTTGTCCGGGTACTCGGCGAGCAGCTCGCCGTTGGGCCCGAGGGCGAGCGTGCGCTTGATGGTGCCGTCCGGGAAACGGTCGTACATGAAGGTGCAGATCAGCGTGCCGTTGTGCTTGAACGACGCTTCCTTGGTCCAGCGCCGCTCGTCGTAGGTGTAGCGCGTCTCCTGCTCCGTGCTGTCGGTGAACTTGTAGTACTCCCGCTGTTCCAGGCCCTCCGCGTACTCGCGCATCCCGTACCAGGTGCCGTCGCCGTCGTAGATGTCGTCGCGGAGGAGCGTCCCGTCGGGCGCGTAGGTGTACTTGTCGGACGCCTGGACCTTGTCGCTCACGATCTTGCGGCGCGACTGCCAGAGTCCGGTGGAGGGGTCGATCGCCGACTCGTAGGTGGTGCTGTCGTTGGCGTACCACACCGAGGGGTGAGCACATCGCCGGTGTAGTAGTAGCTGTAGCGCGCCGTCTCCTTCCCGTCCGCGGAATAATCGCGCTCCTCGCCCGAGGTGTCCGTGTAGGTCCGCAGCTCGTAATCGGTGAGCGCGCCCGCGACGGTGAAGCTCGAGTCGCTGATGCGCTGCCCCCGCGCGTTTCGCCGCAGCCGGTCTTTCTCCGTGATGGTGCCGTTCGCCGAGACCACTTCGTAGGCGTTGGGGAGCGTGTCGCCGGGGGAGTAGGAGTAGTGCACCTCCGACACTTTCTTGCCGTCGCGGTAGCTGGTGACCCGGGTGAGCCGCCGGCGGAGGTCCCGCTCCACCTCGATGCATCGCCCGCCGCTCGCGACGCAGGACGCGATGGGCGCGAGGAAGCGGGCGTCGCCGTAACGGGTGGAGACCGAGTACTGGTACCACTGCACGCTCTGCGCGGCGCCGGTGGCGGGGAGCGCCAGCAGGGCGGCGGTGACGAGGGCCTGACGGGCAGCAGCGATCTTCATAAAGACTCTCGAACGGGGAGGGTCCAAGATAGGACGCGGGGGTCCTCGCCGTCAAAAAATCCGGGCGCGCGGCGTTTGGGTACGCGGGACCGGGGCGCCCCTTCCTAGCTTGAGATCATGCCGTTACGCCTCTCCGAGCAGCCGGAGACCGATCGCCCGCGCGAGCGCCTCTGGCGCGTCGGCCCGCCCGCGCTCACCGCGCAGGAGCTGTTGGCCATCCTCCTTGGCACCGGCCGCGCCGGGGCGGATGCGCTGACCCTCGCCGGCCGCCTGCTCGAACGGGCGGGCGGATCGCTGCGGAGGCTCGCCGGGCGTCCCGCCGCGGAGCTGGCGCGCGAGAGCGGGGTGGGGCGGGCCAAGGCGGCGCGGCTCGCCGCCGCGCTCGAGCTGGGCCGCCGGGCGGTGATGGAGGCGGAGCCCGAACGCCGCAAGATCGGCGGGCCCGCCGACGTCCACCGGTTCTACGCGCCCCGGCTGCGGGACCTCGCGGTCGAGGAGTTTCACGTCCTCGCCCTGAGCAGTCAGAGCCAGGTGCTGCGCGACCTGCTCATCACCCGCGGGATCCTGAACAGCTCGCTGGTGCATCCGCGGGAGGTCTTCCGCGCCGCGATCGCCGAGGCGGCGGCGGGGATCATCGTGGTCCACAATCATCCGAGCGGGGACCCGACGCCCTCCGCCGACGACCGCGAAGTCACCCGCCAGCTGGTGGAATCAGGACGCCTGCTCGACCTGCCGGTCTACGACCACGTGATCGTCGGGGGAGAGCGCTACGTGAGTTTCGCGGAGTCGGGGCTGCTGTAGCGGCGGGGAAGGGGTGCGGCGCGACACGCGCCGCACCCAGCTCGGCCTCGAGGTCACCGGGTCGTGACGTTCTCCGTCATCGCGATGCGCGCCGAAAGATCCGTCCGGACGTCGCTCGGGAAGTACGGGGACTCCATCAGCTTCTTGAGACGCGACACCCGGGCTCGCGCTTCCACCGGGTGTCCCCCCTGGCCCCAGAGCCACGCCGCCCCGTACAGCGCGCGGCCCTCGGCGACGAGGTCACCCCCGTCCTGGGCTTCCGACACCAGCCCGTCCAGGGCACGGGCGGCTTCGATGTTCTGGCCGTCGAAGTACAGCGCGGCCGCGAGGCGCCAGCGCTCGACCGTCGGAATCTGGCCCTGGCTCTTCGCGATCTCCACGGCGCGCCGGTAGGCGCGCTGGCCCGCCCCATAGTGCAGGGTCGCGGTCAGCTGGTCCCCCCGCGCCACCAGCACCGCCACCTCGCCGGTGAATCCGCTGGTGCTGGAATCTCCCATCCACGGGAACGGGTTCCGGCTCACCGGCCGGCTGAGCGCCTGGCCGGAGAGCGGGCCGATCGCCAGCAGCGCGGCGACCGCCACGGAAGGAATGCGTCGCATACGACCTCCTCGGTGTGAGTGAATGGCTCCCGCGCTTGCCGCGTCGGGACTCGGAGGTCATGTTAGGCCGCGTCCGTCAGGCGCCGGTCAGCGGCCGGTCATCCCGGAGTCATCTCCTTGGCAGAGCTACGCCTGCACACCCTCGGCGGCCTGGTGCTCGCGGTGGACGGCGAGGCCACGACCGGCGCCGCCACCCAGCGCCGGCGCCTCGCGCTCCTCGCGCTCCTCGCGGCGCACCGGCATCCCGGTCTCGCGCGCGACCGGATCGTGGCCCTCCTCTGGCCGGAAAGCACCGCCGAGCGCGCCCGCCACGGGCTCAACCAGCTGCTCTACGCCCAGCGCAACGCCCGGGGGGGCGCCGAGATCTTTCAGGGCAACAAGACCCTCCGCTTGAACCCGGAGGTCATCGTCGCCGACCTCTGGGAGTTCGAGGACGCGCTGGCGCGCGGCGCCCACCGGGAAGCGGTGGAGCTCTACCTAGGGCCGTTTCTCGACGGGTTCTTCCTCCGCGGCGCGCCTGAATTCGAGCGCTGGGTGGAGGGCGAACGGCGCCGGCTCGCTGGGCGTTGTGCCGAGGGTCTGCGCGCGCTGGCGGCGGCCGCCACCGCGGGGGGCGATCCGGCGGCCGCGGCGGGATGGTGGCGGCGCGCCGCCGATCTCGATCCCTATGACGGGGAGACGGCGCTGCACCTCGTGGAGACCTTGATCGCGGCGGGGGACCGCGCCGGCGCGGTGCGCCACGCGGATCAGCACGGCGCGTTGCTGCGCGCCGATCTGGGCGTCGTGCCGGACCCGCGGCTCGCGCGCCTGATCGAGCCCCTGCGGCAGGACGGCGCCCGCTAGCGCGCTTCCGCGGGCCACGTTGACTCTCCGCCCCGGTCTCGCCATGCTCCAACGGTGACCACCGCGGTTTCGATTCTCGCCCCCGACCTCGCCAAGGCCGTCTCCGCCCAGCGGGACCGCCTCGACCTGGACCTGGTGTCGCGCGCCTACCGCGCGAGCGCCAAGGCGCACCGCGGGCAGAAGCGGAAGTCGGGCGACGACTTCGTGTCCCATTCGGTGGCGGTGGCGACCATCCTCGCCGAGCAGCAGATGGACTCCACCACCATTGCCGCGGCGCTCCTCCACGACGTGGTGGAGGACGCGGGCGTCTCCCTCGACGACATCCGCAAGGAATTCGGGCCCGAGGTGGCGGAGCTGGTGGACGGGCTCACCAAGATCGCGAGCCTCACCTTCCGCTCCACCGCCGAAGAGCAGGCGGAGAACTACCGCAAGCTGCTCCTTTCCGTGGCCCGGGACGCGCGGGTGATCATCATCAAGCTCGCCGACCGCTTGCACAACATGCGGACCCTGGAGCATCTCGACGAAGACCGCCAGCGCCGCATCGCGCTCGAGACCCGCGAGATTTACGCCCCCCTCGCGCACCGCTTCGGGATGGCGGGCGTCAAGGCCGAGCTCGAGGACCTGGCCTTCAAGTTTCTCGAGCCCGACGACTACCGCGCGCTCGCCAAGCAGGTGAAAGCCCGCAAGGGGGAGCGGGAGCGCACCATCGAGCGGCTGCGGGCGCCGCTGGCCGACGAGCTGACCCGCGCCGGCGTCACCGACTTCGAGCTCACCGGCCGGCCCAAGAACCTGTGGTCGGTCTACAAGAAGATGAAAAAGCGGGGGAAGCCGTTCGAGGAGATCTTCGATCTCCTCGCGGTGCGGGTGCTGGTGAACTCGGTGGCCGACTGCTACCACGCGCTGGGCGTGATCCACCACAAGTGGACCCCGCTCCAGGAGCGGATCAAGGACTACATCGCGAGCCCCAAGTCCAACGGCTACCAGTCGCTCCACACCACCGTGTTCGGGCCCGAGGGCCAGCTTTACGAGATCCAGATCCGCACGCCGGACATGCACCGCACCGCGGAGTACGGCATCGCCGCGCACTGGCTGTTCAAGGAAGGCCGGGCCCCCGACGATCTCGACCGCCACCTCGCCTGGTTCCGCCAGCTCCTCGAGCTGCAGCAGGACGCCCACTCGCCCGAGGAGTTCCTCGAGTTCTTGAAGGTGGATCTCTACCAGGACGAGATCTTCGTCTTCACACCCCGCGGCGACGTGAAGCGGCTCCCCAAGGACGCCACCCCGATCGATTTCGCCTTCGCCGTCCACACCGAAGTGGGCCAGCACTGTCACGGGGCCCGCGTCAACGGGCGCATCGCGCCGCTGCACCGCGCCCTCGCCAACGGGGACACGGTCGAGATCCTCACCTCCACCCAGGCCCAGCCCTCCCGGGACTGGCTGGCCCACGTCCACACCGGCCGGGCCCGGCACAAGATCCTGAAATGGATCAAGCAGGAGGAGCACGAGAAGAGCGTGATCCTGGGGCGGGAGATTCTGGCCCGCGAGCTGCGGCGCCGCCGGCTCGAGCTTCCCGACGACGAACAGCTGGCTCGCGCGGCGACCACGCTCTCCATCGGCACCGGCGAGCAGCTCCAGGCCGCCATCGGCCGGGGCGACATCGCCCTGGGCCAGGTGATGCGCGCGCTCCATCCCGATCTCGCCCCCGAGGACCTCCAGCCCGCGCGACCCTCCGGCTTCGGCCGGGTGGTGGAGCGCCTCCGCCTCGGCCGCGGGATCAAGATCCAGGGCGTGGACGGCTTGATGGTCCGCTACGCGCAGTGCTGCCAGCCGGTCCCGGGAGACCCGGTCGTCGGGTACGTCACCCAGGGCCGGGGCGTCTCCATCCACCGCGCCGACTGCCCCAATCTCCTCGTCCTCTCCGCCGAGGCCGAGCGGCGGGTCGAGATCGACTGGCAGGGCTCCGACGGCGAAGTCTTCGTGGTGCGCCTGGCGGTGGCGGGGGAGGACCGGCGCGGCCTCTACGCCGACATCTGCACCGCCATCAGCGAGACTGGCACCAACATCCGGAGCGCCGAGCTCGAGTCCAAGGACGGCGCGGTGTACGGCGCCGTGCTGGTCGAAGTGGAGAACCACAACCACCTGCACAAGGTCCTGAAGGCGGTCCGCCGGGTGAAAGGCGTGACCGAAATCGCCCGCCGGGATTCCGGGGCGCACGTCGAGCCGCCGACCGGTTAGCTTTCGCCGGATGCCCTTCCAGCTCGTCTCGGGATTCGAACCCGCCGGGGATCAGCCGCGCGCGATCGGCGAGCTCCGCGCCGGGCTCGCCCGCGGCGACCAGTACCAGACCCTGCTCGGCGTCACCGGCTCCGGCAAGACGATGACCATGGCCCACGTCATCGCCGAATTCCGGCGCCCCACGCTGGTCCTTTCCCACAACAAGACCCTCGCGGCCCAGCTGTACGGGGAGCTGAAGGCGTTCTTCCCGACCAACGCGGTGGAGTTCTTCATCTCCTACTACGACTACTACCAGCCCGAGGCCTACGTCCCGCAGACCGATACCTACATCGCCAAGGATTCCTCCATCAACGAGGACATCGATCGCCTGCGCCTGCGCGCGACCTCGTCCCTGATGGAGCGGGACGACGTGGTGATCGTGGCCAGCGTCTCCGCCATCTACGGCCTGGGCGACCCCGATCTCTATCGCCAGCTGATGGTCACCGCCGCGGTGGGCGAGTCCCGGGGGCGCGACGCCCTCCTCGAGGACCTGGTGCGGGTGCAGTACCAGCGCAACGACGTCGCCTTCGAGCGCGGGGCGTTCCGGGTCCGGGGCGACACCGTCGAGATCTATCCCGCCTACGACGAGCAGGGGGTGCGGGTCGAGTTCTGGGGCGATCAAATCGAGCGGATCGCGAAGATCGATCCCACCACCGGCAAGACCATCGTCGAGCTGCCGCGCACCGCGATCTATCCCGCCACCCACTTCGTTACCCAGCGCGAGAACGTCCAGCGGGCCGTGCAGAGCATCCGCGCCGAGCTCGCCGTGCGCCTGGCGGAGCTCAAGGCGCAGAACAAGCTGCTCGAGGCCCAGCGGCTCGAGTCCCGCACCCACTTCGACATCGACATGCTGCTCGAGGTGGGACGCTGTACCGGGATCGAGAACTATTCGCGGCACCTCACCGGCCGGGCGCCGGGCGAGCGGCCGGCGTGCCTCCTCGATTATTTCCCGCCCGACTTCCTGTGCGTAATCGACGAGTCGCACCAGACCCTGCCGCAGCTCGCCGGGATGTACGAAGGCGACCGGTCCCGCAAGCAGACCCTGATCGACTACGGGTTCCGCCTGCCGTCGGCGCTCGACAACCGGCCGTTGAAGTACGACGAGTTCATGAAGCTGGTGCCGCGCATCATCTACGTCTCCGCCACGCCGGGGGAGGAGGAGCTCCGGCGCTCGGGCGGCGTGGTGGTGGAGCAGATCATCCGGCCCACCGGCCTCGTGGACCCCGAGGTGGACGTGCGGCCGGTGGCGGGGCAGGTGGACGACCTGCTGCACGAGATCCGGGAGCGGGAGAAAAAGGGCGAACGGGTGCTCGTCACCACCCTCACCAAGCGCATGGCCGAGGACCTGACCGACTACCTGCAGCAGCACGGCGTGCGGGTGCGCTACCTGCACTCGGAGATCGACGCCATCGAGCGGGTGGAGATCATCCGGGGCCTGCGCCTGGGCGAATTCGACGTGCTGGTGGGGATCAACCTCCTGCGGGAAGGCCTCGATTTGCCTGAGGTTTCGCTGGTGGCGGTTCTGGACGCGGATCAGGAGGGGTTCCTCCGCTCCGACCGCTCCCTGATCCAGACCGTGGGCCGCGCGGCGCGCCACCTCTCGGGCCGGGCGATTCTCTACGCCGACCGGGTCACCGGTTCCATGCGCCGGGCGCTCGACGAAATGAACCGCCGCCGCACCACCCAGCTCGCCTACAACGTCGAGCATCGGATCACCCCGCGGTCCATCGTGAAATCGGTGGGGGACATTCGCTTCGCCACCCGGGTCGCGGACGCGAAGGTGGGCCGGAAGGACGCGGGCGCGGTGCGCCGCCCCGCGGACGCCAAGGAGCGCGAGGCGATGATCCAGCTCCTGGAGCAGCAGATGCAGGCCGCCGCCCGGGACCTGGACTTCGAGCTGGCCGCGCTCCTCCGCGACCAGCTCCTCGAGATCCGCGCCGAGGAGGACGGAGGGCGCCGTGCGGCTCACGGCCGACGCACTCAACCGGTTCGGTGAGGAGCTGGGCCGCGGGCTCCGCGCGCCCGCGGTGATCGGTCTCTCGGGCGAGCTCGGCACCGGGAAGACCACGCTGGTCCAGGCGATCTGCCGCGGGCTGGGCGCGCGTGCCCCGGTCACCAGTCCCACCTACGCGCTGGTCCATCGCTACGACGCGGCCGGCCGGCCCGTCTACCACGTGGACTGTTACCGCCTGCGCTCGCCCGACGACGCGCGCGATCTCGGCTTCGCGGAGATGGAGCGCGAGGGCGCCATCGTGCTCATCGAATGGCCGGAGCGCGCGGGCACGCTCGCGCCGGCGCTGGACCGGCATTTCACCCTGGCCTACGACGCCGATCCCGCGGTGCGCGTGCTCGAGGACGCGTGAGCGACTCCCTGCTCGCGATCGACACCGCGACCGACGTCGCCAGCGTGGCGGTGGGCGGAGCGGGCGAGCCCCCCCGCGCCGTCGCGGTGGTGAGCGGCGCCCGGGCCCACGCGGCGCGCATCGTGGATCTGGTTGACGAGGTCCTTCGCCTCGCGGGAATCCGCCTGGACGACATTCGCGGCATCGTGGTGGGCGACGGACCGGGAAGCTTCACCGGACTGCGGATCGGGTGGGCCGCGGCCAGGGGTCTCGCGCAGCAGCGGGAGCTGCCGCTCACCGCCGTCCCGTCGCTCCTCGCCGCCGCGGGCGCGGCGTCGCGGATCGTCGGGAGTCCGGTCGCCGCCTGCTACGACGCGCTGCGGGGCCAGGTGTACGGAGCGGTGTACGGATTCGCGGGAGCCGGAGTGGAGACCATCGTGGCGCCCGCGCTCTTCACGCTGGACTCGCTCGCGGCCGCTTCGCGGGAGCGTCCGCGGGCCGTCGTCGGCGACGGGGCCGAGCGCTACGCCGCGGAGGCGGCGCGCTGGACCGGCGCGGCGCCGCTGGGCCTCGCGGCGGTGTCGCCCACGGCCGCGGCGTTGCTCGATTTCGCCGGGCGGCCGGGCGCGGCGCGCGGCATCGCCGATCCCGCGGCGGAGCCCGTCTACGGCCGGCCCGCGGAGGCCCAGGCCAAATGGGAGGCGCGGCATGGCCGGCCCCTCGACCATCCGAGCGGCCACGGCCGCTGATCTCGCGCCGATCCACGAGATCGAGCGCTCCGCGTTCAGCGATCCGTGGCGCCCCGCGGATTTCCGCGAGTGTCTCGCCTCCGGGGTTCCGTTTCTCGTCGCGGAAGAACGGGGGCTGGTGTCGGGTTACGTGATCGCCCGCCACGCCGCGGACGAAGGCGAGATTCTGAACCTGGGAGTGGCGCCCGCGGCGCGGCGGCGCGGGATCGGCCGCGGGCTCGTCACCCGGGTCCTGGACGACCTCGCGGCGCTCGGCGCCCGGCGGGCGTTCCTCGAGGTTCGAGAGTCGAACACGGCCGCGCGGAATCTCTACGAGGGCTCGGGGTTCAGCACCGTGGGACGCCGGACCCGCTACTACCGGCATCCGGTGGAGGATGCCTTGATCCTCGCGGTGGCGATTCCGGGGAGAAAGCGGTCTGCGTAGAGATGGCACGGATGGCGTATCTTTGATTGACAGAACAACTTGCGGGTCATATACTGTGGGGCATCCTTGGACCCCAGCCCGCCCAATGTTAGGGAGGCTTGTGTGAGTCGGAGTCTCAACAAAGTCATGCTAATCGGGAACTTAGGGGCCGATCCCGAGGTGCGGAGCACGAACAATGGGTCCCGCGTGGCCACCTTCTCGCTGGCCACGAGCCGGCAGTGGAACTCGGCCAGCGGCGAAAAGCAGGAGAAGACCGAGTGGCACCGCGTGGTCTGCTGGAACAACAAGGGGTCCGGGTTGGCCGACGTCGCCGAGAAGTTCCTGAAGAAGGGGGACCGGGTCTACGTCGAGGGGCGGGTGGAATACCGCACCTGGGAGGATCGGGAAAAGCAGACCCGGTACGTCACCGAGATCATCGCGCGTGAAATGATCATGCTGTCCCCCAAGGGGGGCGGTGGTGGAGAGGGTGGGGAGCCTGCCCGCGCCAAAGCCGGCGCGAAGGCGGCTCCGGAGGGGAAGGCCGAGTCGCTCGACCAGTTCCCGGAGGCGCTGGATGACGAGGAGGACGACGATCTGCCGTTCTGAGCGCTCCCTGCTGCTGGCCCTGGCGGCGCTGTCGCTGGTGGTGCCGGTGGCGCGGGCGCAGGACACGACCCACGTCAAGGACAGCACCGCCGCGGCGGCGCCGGCACCGGCTCCGGCGCAAACCCCGGCGCAAATGCCGGCCACCCACACGGTGGCTCCAGGCGAGACCCTGTGGTCCCTCGCGCAGCAATTTTTCGGGGACCCGTTGCTCTGGCCCGAGATCTACCGCCTCAACACCAACATCATTCAGGATCCGCACTGGATCTATCCCGGCGAGGAGCTGACCCTCGGCGGGAACAGCACCGTCGCGCAGGGGCAGGACACCGCGCAGACGGTGGCCCAGGGACAGAATCCGCCCCCGGCGGACACCGTCCACGCGGACACCACTCACCCGGACACGGTCGCCGCCAAGCCGGAGACGACCGCCGTGGCGGAAACCGCGCTGGTGGCGCCGCCGCCCCCGCCGCCTCCGGCCGTGGAGAGCGGGTATCGCACGATTTTCGATCAGGGCGAGACCTCGACCCAGGAAGCGACGAGCGTCCTTCGCGCCTACGCCAATCAACCGTATCGTCCCCTGCGCCGCGGCGAGTTCTACTCGGCGGGCTTTCTGACCGAGAAGCAGGACCTGCCCTGGGCGACCCTGCTCGGCACCACGGCCACGCCGTCGATCACCCGGCTCTCGGCGCGCAACACCGCCGGGATGTACGACGAAGTGGCGATCAAGCCCCCCGACGACGCGTCCTATCACGTCGGGGACTCGCTGATGGTGGCGCGTCTGGATCGCGCGGTAAACGACTGGGGCGCGGTGGTCGTCCCGACCGGGGTGGTGCGCATCACCGCGATCCAGCCCAAGCAGGTGCTCGCCACCGTGATCATGCAGTTCGGGCGCATGAGCAACGGCCAGGTGCTGCTCCCGGTCGAGCCCTTCCACGACCCGGGCGAGGTGCGCCCCGCCGCGATCGAGCGCGGGCTCGAAGCCCGGGTGATCACCCAGCAGGGCCGGCATGATCTGGCCGGCGCGCAGCAGATCTTCTTCCTCGACAAGGGCCGGACCGACGGCGTGGCGTCGGGCGACATCTTCGAGGTGTACCGCCCGTCGAGCGGACGCGTGGGCGAGGGATCCGAAGAAGTGCTGGCGACGCTGATGGTGGTGCGTACCCGCGACCACTCGTCCTCGGCGCTGGTGATCGGCATCTCCAACCCGCAGATCCCGTCAGGGGCTCCGGCGCGCCTGATCAAGAAGATGCCTTCCTAAGAGGGCGGCCGGGCCGCGCGCGAGCGCGGTCCGGCTCTTCCATTCCGTGGTCCTGGACCTGCATCTCTTCGCGCTGGGGCTGTACGCGTTCGCCACGGCGCTCGCCCTCGCGCCCTTCACCGCCCTCTCCCGGCCGCCGCGCGCGCTGCTGCTCGCGGTGCCCATCGCCGGCGCGGCCTTCCACGTGGCGGCGGTTTCGCAGATCACGCTGGTCGGCGTGGCGCCGGTGCTGTCGGTCTTCGCGCTCTTCCTCATCTTGTTCCAGATCGCGAGCGAGCGGTTCTACCACGCGTCGGCGGTGGCCGTCTTCACGGCGCCGCTCGCCACCGGCTTCGTGGGGCTGGCGCTGCTCCTGGGCCTCTCGCCGGACGCCCAGCCCTCGGCCGGCGGGCGAGGGGCGTGGTTCGTCTTCCACGTCACCCTCTCGGTGCTGGGCGTGGCGCTGCTGGCGCTCGCCTTCATCGCGGCGGCCCTGTACCTGTGGCAATTCCGCGCGCTCAAGACCAAGCGCTTCGGCCAGGTGTTCGCGTATCTCCCGTCCCTGGCCCAGCTCGACCGCCTGAACCGGATGGCCCTGGTGGCCGGGTTTCCCGCGCTGACGCTGGGCGTGCTCCTCGCGATCGGCTACAGCGTGCGGTTCGAGAGCGGGATGGCGGTGGACAACGCGCAGGTGGTGTGGGGCCTCTTCACCTGGGCCGTGGTGGGCTGGGCGGTGTGGGTGCGGATCGGGCGGCAATGGGCGGGGCGCCGGGCCGCGGTGGCGAGCATCGCCGGGTTCGCCGCGGTGGTGCTGGTGTACCTCGCGCTCAAACTCACGGTGCCGGGAGCCGCGCGCTTTCTATGAGCGGCGGGGCCTGACGTGAGTCTCGCGGTGGTCGGCGTCAATCACCGGACGGCGCCCCTCGACGTGCGCGAGCGCTTCGCGCACGCGCCGCACGAAGTCCCGGCGTCGCTCTCCCGCGTCCTCGCGGCGGGGGCGGGAGGCGCGGTGCTCCTCTCCACCTGCAACCGCACCGAGTTCTACCTCGCCGAGCCCGCGCCCGACGTGGCGGCGGCGGTGTGGAAGATCCTCTCCGAGCGCCTCGACGGCCGCGAAGCGGAGCCGTTCGGCTACGTTCAGCGCGGCCGCGACGCGGTGCGCCACCTGTACCGGGTGTCCGCCGGCCTCGATTCGATGGTGCTGGGCGAATCCCAGATCCAGGGACAGGTGCGGGAGGCGTGGGAGCTCTCCCGCGCGCTCGCCGGCCCGGTGATGCACCGGCTCTTCCAGACCGCGCTCCTCGTCGGCTCCCGGGTGCGGAGCGAGACCGCCCTCGCCACCGGATCGGCGTCGGTGCCCTCGGCCGCGGTCGCGGTGGCGGGGAAGATCTTCGGCGCCCTCTCGGGCCGGACCGCGCTCATTCTGGGCGCCGGGGACATGGCGGAGCTCGCCGCCGACTGTCTCTCGTCCGACGGCGTGCGGGTGACGCTGGTGGCGAACCGCACCTACGAGCGCGCCCAGGCGATCGCCGAGCGGATCGGCGCCCGTGCCCTCACCCTGGACGAAGCGTGGGATCATTTCGCGGATACCGACATCGTGCTGTCGTCCACCGCGGCGCCGCACGCCATCGTCACCTGGGCGCGGGTGGCGCCGGTGGTGGCCCGCCGCGCCGGCCGGCCGCTCTGCATTCTCGATCTCGCGGTGCCCCGCGACGTGGATCCGGCGGTGGCCCAGCTCGACAACGTGTTTCTCTACGACGTGGACGACCTGCAGTCGGTCGCGGCTCACGCCGCCCTGCGGCGGCGGAACGAAGTCCCCGCGGCGGAGCGGATCGTGGAAGAGGAGACGGAGACCTTCTGGGCCTGGTACGGCGGGCTCGCGGTGGTGCCCACCATCAAGGAGTTCCGGGAACGCCTGGACCAGGTGCGCGCCGCCGAGCTCGAGCGGGCGATGAAGCGTCTGGGCCACCTTCCGCCCGAGGACCGGGCGCAGGTCGAACAGTTCAGCCGCAGTCTCCTGAACAAGTTCCTGCACCAGCCCACCATCGCGCTCAAGGAAGCCGCCGAGGCGGGGCGGGGCTATGGACTTCTCGATGCCGTGCGTAAGCTGTTTGGACTGAATTCCGCCGAGTGACGCAGGTGGCACCGATCGGCGGGTTCGAGGGTATCCGGGGGTGACCTGATTCCGCGAAAGGACTGACGCGTGCTCTTACAGATCGGGCGAGCCGTCCCCACCACGCCGTGGGAGCTGGTCCTCACGTCCTCCCGCGAGACGAAATTCGTCCTCGCGATCCTGGTGCTCTTCTCCGTCGTGTCCTGGTACTTGATCGTCCTGAAATGGTGGCAGTTCCGGCGGATGCGGCGGCAGGCCGACCGCTTCATCGGCGAGATCGAAAAAGCGCCGCGCCTGGACGATGCCTACCGCTCGGCGATGCGGCTGCCGGCGTCCCCCTACAACCGGCTGCTGCGGGAAGGAGTGCACTTTCTCTCGGAGCTGAAACCGGGAACCCTCGCCGAGGGCGGAGCGGCGCAGGCGGTGGCGCTCACCACCACCCAGCTCGAGGCCCTGCGCATGATGCTGGCGAAGGAGGTCGCGGCCGAACGGGACGCGGCGGCGCGCTTCATTCCCTGGCTCGCCACCTTCGGCTCGGTGAGCCCGCTGCTCGGCCTGCTGGGCACCGTGCTGGGCGTAATGGACGCCTTCATCGGCATCGCGGTGGGCGGCTCGGGCAACATCGGCGCCGTCGCCCCGGGGGTGGCGGAGGCGCTGGTCACCACGGTGGCCGGCCTCGCGGTCGCGGTCCCCTCGGTGATGGCCTACAACATCTTCGTCAACCGCCTGGGCCTCTTCGCGGGGGAGCTCGAGGGCTTCGCGCAGGAGATCATCGGGACCATGGCCCGCGAGGGGAGGCTGTAACGTGGCGGGCCTCCTGGGCGGCGGCGGACTGCGCGGGCACGGCGAGCTCCCGCTGAACGCGGACATCAACGTCACCTCGCTGGTGGACGTGGCGTTCGTCCTCCTCATCATTTTCATGATCACCGCGCCGATCATGCAGGGCGGGGTGGACGTGCGGCTCCCGCGCGCCGAAGCGCGCCCCCTCGAGCCCAAGAGCGGCCTCATCGTGACCGTGGGGCAGGACGGCCGCATCTATCTCGATCAGTCGCCGCTCAGCTACGAGGAGTTTCGCGCCACCTTCCCCGCGTTCGTGCGCACCAAGCACCCCAACGGCGTCTACCTCCGCGCCGACGGACGGGCCGCGTACGCGAGCGTGGTGCAGGTGCTGGCGGTGATTCGCGGCGCCGGCGTGCAGGACGTCGGCCTCGTGACCGAGCCCGATTCGGTGGGGCCGTGAGAGGACGGCAGCGACTCCCGACCTCGCCCGGCCTGGGCGTCGCGGGGACCATCGCGGTTCACGCGCTCGCGGTCATCGGGCTGATCGGCGCGGGGCGGGGGCACGTGGTGGCGCTCCCCACCTACAAAGTGCACCTGGTGGCCGCGCCGGAGCCCACGCCGGACGCCAAGCCCGCGCCCGCCGCGGTGCAGCGCGAGGCGGAGACCCCGCCCGCGCCGGTGCCGGCCGCGAAGCCGCCCCCCAAGAACACGGCGTCCAAGGCCGCGCCCCCCGCGCCCGCCGACACCAAGACCCGCGAGGCGGCGCCGCGCACCACGCCCAAGGCCGCGCCGCTCCCGGGGGAGACGCCGTCCACCGGCACCGACGTGGCGACGGTGAGCACCGAGGGCCAGGACTTCCCGTTTCCGGAGTATCTCAAGAACATCGTGTCCCAGGTGCTCCAGCGCTGGCAGCGGCCCCTCGAGAGCACGCCGCTCGAGGCCGAGGTGTCGTTCTTCGTGCACCGCGATGGAACGGTGAGCGGCCTCCAGTTCACCAAGCGCTCCGGGAATTTCGGGTTCGATCTCGAGGCCGAGGGGGCGGTGGAGGAGGCGGGACGCAACCGCGCCTTCGGACCGCTCCCGGACGGCTGGTCCTCCGATGTACTCTTCGTGCACTTCTACTTCAGCGGGAAACGGCAGTGAGGGCACGCTGGTGCGCGCGGGGAGTGCTGCTCGGTGTGGCGCTTTCCGTCTATCCGTCGGTCCGTCTTCTTTCGCAGGACACCTCGGCGATCGACAAGGGCGTCCGGATCGGCATTATCTACCGGCCGGGCGTGCGCCCGGGACTGGTGGTGCTCCCCGGCGGCGCGCGCGCGCTCGACTCGGTGCGCGCCATTGTCGCGCGCGATCTCGAGTACTCCGACCGCTTCGAGATGATCACCATGCCCGGCGAGGACTCGATCCACGTGTCCACGCCCCCGCCCGCGCGTCCCGGGCCGGTGAAGCCGGGCACCCGCGCCGGTCCCTCACTCCTCGCGCTCAACTATCCGCTCTACCAGGCGCTGGGGGTGGACTTCGCGGTGCAGACCACGCTCGCCGGGGACACCACGGTGGCGGCGGTCTTCGACATCGCCGCCGGCGCGATGCGCCGGGCGATCCGCGCCAAACTCCCGCCGCTCGTGGACCGCGGGTTCCGGCTGGCGGTGCACCGGCTCTCGGATCAGATCCTGCAGGCGATGCTCGGGGTGCCGGGGATCGCGGCCACCAAGGTGCTCTTCGTCTCCGGCGGCCGGCTCTTCATGATCGACCAGGACGGCGCCGGCCTGCGGCAGATTTCCTCCTCCGACCGGCAGGCGATGTCCCCCGCCTGGTCCGCGGACGGGCGGCACTTCGCGTACATGGAGTTTTACGAGGGCCACGGCCAGCTGTTCGTGCAGGACCTGGCGACCGGTAAGCGGGTCAGCGTGGTCACGACGGGTTCGGCCCTGGACTTCACGCCGGCCTTCTCGCCGGACGGCAAGACCCTCGCGTTCAGCCGCGCCATTGAGGAAGGAACCGACATCTACACGGTCAACGTCCGGGACAATTGCTGTCTGCAACGCTTGACCGTGGGACGCTTCGCTGACAACTTGTCACCGACTTACAGTCCCGACGGGCAACGCATCGCGTTCGTGTCGACCCGGGCGGGCCTGCCGCAGATCTATGTCATGGCGGCGGATGGGACCGACCAGCAGCTCTTCGCGCCGTTTGATTACGGCGTTACCGGAGCGTCCAACGCGCCGGAATGGTCGCCCGACGGGCAGTCGGTGGCGTTTCACCGCGACGTGGGCGGGACGCTCCAGGTCTTCGTACTGGACGTGCGGACGCGGGCGGTGCGGCAGCTGACCTCCGTGGGACGCAACGAGGATCCCACCTGGGCGCCGGACAGCCGCCATCTCGCGTTCATCTCGGATCGCACGGGTTATCGGCAGCTCTGGATCATCGATTTAGAAACCGGCCGGATCCGTCCGCTGCTGCAGCAGAGCGGCGCCCGGCTGCCGTCGTGGTCCCCGCGGATCGCGGAGACCTCGGTTCCCAACCCTTAGACCCACAAAGAGAGGGCGACGATGAGACCCCTACAGTTGCTCGCACTCACCGGTCTCGCGCTGGCGACGGCCGTCGGCGCGTGCGGTGGCAAGCAGGCCGCTCCACCCCCCACGCCGCAGGTGAACGCGGACTCGGCGGCAGCCGCGGAGCGGGCACGGCAGGACTCGATCGCGGCCAAGGCGCGGGCCGACTCGCTCGCCGCGGCGCAGGCGGCCGATTCCATCGCCCGCGCGCGCGCGGCGGACTCCGCGGCGGCGGCGGCGCGCGCGGCCGAGGGCATGCGCACCGCGATGGCGGCGATGATCCACTTCGATTTCGACAAGGCGACGATCCGCTCCGACGACCAGAGCGTCCTGGATCAGAAGGTGCAGATCCTGCAGGCCAACCCCGCGCTCAAGATCCGGATCAGCGGCCACTGCGACGAGCGGGGCTCGGATGAATACAACCTGGCCCTGGGCAACCGTCGGGCCACCGCGGCCAAGCAGTACCTGGTGAGCCACGGCATCGACGCCGGCCGGATCGAGACCGCCTCCTACGGTGAGGAGCGGCCCATCGCGCCGGGCCACGACGAGGCGTCGTGGTCGCAAAACCGCCGGGACGAGTTCGAAATCACGTCCGGAGGCGGCCAGTAGGTTGGTGCCGAGCGTCTGCAGGCTGTCGCCGCTCTCGATTCTGGTGCTGGCCGCCGGATGCGCCCTGAAAGGCGACGTCCGGCGCGTCCAGCTCCAGGTCGAGGCGCTGCGCGCCGACCAGGCGCGGGCCGACAGCGCGCGCATTCTCCAGGTGGACTCGCTGCTCACGCTGATTGCGGAAGTGCAGCGCACCCTCGCGGCCCAGCAGAGCTACCTGGTGCAGTTCCGCGGGGACGTGAAGACGGATCTGCTCGCGGTGCAGCAGCAGGTGGTCACCCTGCAGGAGCTGGCCGGCGTGAGCCAGCAGAAGCTCACCGAGCTGCGGAGCCAGATCGAACAGCGCCAGCAGCAGCCGGTGCCGCAGGTGGACACCAGCGCCGGCGCCGCCGCGGGCGCCGCGGTGCCGCCGGCGGATCAGATGTACGGGATCTCGCTGGACCAGTTCAAGGCGGGCCGCTACGCCACCGCCCGGCAGGGGTTCCGGGAGTTCCTCCGGCTCTACGCCGGCAACGACTACGCGCCCGACGCCCTGTTTTACATCGGTGAGAGCTTCAATCAGGACCAGCCCGATTCCGCGGCTGTGGTGTATGAATCGGTGGTGCGCATCTATCCCAATTCCCCCCGGGCGCCCACCGCGCTGTACAAACTCGGCCAGCTGGCCGAGCGGCGGAACGACAAGGCCGGCGCCCGGACTTACTATGCGCGCGTGATCGCCGGCTACCCGCGCTCCGATGAGGCGAATCTCGCGAGAGACAGGCTGCAGCGCCTCGGGCGCTGACGTCCGCCGCCGCTCCCGTGCCCGAAACTCCTCCCCCCAACAAGGGTGAAATGCCGTTCCTCGATCACCTCGAGGAACTGCGCTGGCGCATCCTGTACAGCCTGCTCGCCGTGGTGATCGGCAGCGTGATTGGGTGGGTGGTGGTCACGCGAGTCGACGTCATCGCGATTCTCAAGGCGCCCATCGCGCCGCTCCTGCCCGGCGGCCGGCTGCTCTTCACCAGTCCCACCGAGCCGTTCTTCATCACCCTGAAGCTCGCGTTCGTGGCGGGGCTGATTCTCGCGTCACCGGTCGTCATTTACCAGATCTGGGCCTTCCTCGCCCCCGCGCTCTACGACCGCGAGAAGCGCCTCATCCTGCCGGCCCTCACCGCGGGCCTGGGGCTCTTCGCCCTGGGCGCGGCGGCGGCGTACTTCCTCGTCCTCCCCCGCGCGCTCCGGGTGCTCTTTTCGTTCCAGGCCGCGGAGCTCTCGCCCATCATCACCGCCGACAAGTACTTCGGCTTCGCCACCCAGCTGATCGTCGGGTTCGGCGCGGTGGCGGAGCTGCCGCTGGTGATCGCGATTCTCGCCGCGCTGGGCCTGGTCACGCCCCAGTTCCTCACCCGGAACCGGCGCTACGCCCTGTTGCTGTCGGCGCTGGTGGCGGCCTTCCTGTCGCCTCCCGACGCGCTCTCGATGGTGATGATGATGGTGCCGCTCCTGCTCCTGTACGAAGTGGGAATCGTGTGCGCGTGGATCATGACGCGGCGGCGCAAGCGCGCCGAGCGCGCCGCGCCTCGCGCCGCGACGCTCACCATGATTCTCCTGCTCCTGGGAGCGGCCGCGGCGCACGCGCAGGTGGACTCGACCCGCCTGCAGCAGATCAAGCAGGCCCGCTCGCGGGGACGCCCGGATTCCTCCGCCCGCGCCGGCCCGGGGGTGCCGGGCCAGCCGGTCCAGGGCCAGCCCCTGGACACCGCCACCGCCCGCCGCCTCGGTCTGCCCACCGCGCCCACGCGCACCTTCCCGGCCGCCGACTCGGTGATGGACTCGCTCCTCGCCCTTCCCGGATTCCGCGTCACCCACTACGTCGCCGACACCCTGGTGCTCCAGGGCGACAGCCAGATCGTCTTCCTGCGGGGGGAAGCGTTCGTGGACCGGGACGGTACCAAGCTCCAGGCCGACTCCATCCGCTATCAGGAAGCGAGCTGCCGGCTGGACGCGGTGGGGACGCCGCAGCTCTTCGACCAGTCGTCGGTGCTGGTGGGGGAGGGGATGCGCTACGACACCTGCGTGCAGCGCGGCACCGTCACTCAGGCCCTCACGTCGTTTCAGCAGGGCGGCGGCACCTGGTTCATGCGCGGCGACCTGGCCGTGGACTCGGGCTCGACCCGCCTCTACGGCGCGTCCAGCGAGATCACCTCCAGCGACCTGCCGGTCCCCGAATATCACTTCACCGCGGGCGAGGTGAAGTGGCTCAACAAGAACGTGATGGTGGCGCGGCCGGCGGTGCTCTACGTCCGTGACGTCCCCATCATGTGGATCCCGTTCATCTTTCAGGACATTCGGACCGGGCGGCGGAGCGGGGTGCTGATTCCGCATTTCGGGCTCAGCGATCTGGTGCGCCCCACCCGGAGCTACCAGCGGTCGTTCACGGGCCTCGGCTACTACTGGGTGCCCAATGATTACCTGGACTTCCTCGCGTCCACCGACTGGTACGCCGGCCGGGCCCTCGATTTCCGCGGGCAGCTGCGCTATCGCTGGCTCGACGAGTTCATCACCGGCGGGTTCTCGTACACCCGGACCGAACAGCTCGACGCCAACGCCACCGCCAGTCAGATCACCTGGACGCACCAGCAGGCCTTTTCGAGCCGCACCCACTTCAACGCGAGCATCAATTACGCCACCAGCGGGGCGGTGGTGCAGCGGAACACCATCGATCCGTTCGTGGCCATCGCCCAGCTCTCGTCGTCGGTGAACTTCGACAAGCGCTTCGACTGGGGCACACTGAACATGGGCGGCAGCCGCTCCCAGAACCTGTCCACCGACCTGGTGCAGCAGACTTTCCCCCAGGTCAGTCTCACCCCGGCGCCGGTCAGCATCGGGGACGAGGTCACCTGGTCGCCCGGGTTCTCGTTCACCAACGTGCAGACCTTCCACAACAACGCCGGCGTCCTGCTCGCGCCCCTGGGCGGCGGGGTGGACAGCCTCCCCAGCCTGTTCGATACCCGGACCACCACCTTCAGCCTCAATACGCCGATCCGCATCGGCCGCTGGAACTGGAGCAACAGCCTCACCGAGGTGGACGCCACCGGGAGCCAGCGCCAAACCTTCACCCTCACCGACTCGACCCGCCCCGACAGCATCCGCACCCTGCAGTACGGGCGCGAGTTCAGCACCACGCTCGACTGGCAGACCGGAATCAATCTGCCGCAGCTCTTCTCGGGCACCTGGAAGCTCCAGCCCGGGATCGCGATCCTCAACACCACCACCGCCGGGCCGTTCATGCTGCGCAACCAGTTCACCGGCGGCCAATGGGTGCACCAGGGCAAGCGCCTCGCCTTCCAGGCGTCGTCGGCACCGACCTTCTTCGGTTTCTTCCCCGGGTTCGGGCCGCTGGCCCGGATCCGGCACTCGATCCAGCTTCTCGTCAATTACCAGTACGCGCCCGGCGCCCACGTCCCGGACGAGTTTTCCCGCGCCCTGGACCCCACCCACCGGCTCCTGAACGCCAAGAGCGACCCCCAGCAGACCATCAGTCTCGGCCTCTCCCAGACCATCGAGGGCAAGCTCAAGCTCCCGCCGGGTGACACCTCGAGCACCGCCCAGGCCCGCAAGATCAAGATCCTGTCGCTCAGCACCAGCGCCATCTCGTACAACTTCGAGCAGGCGAAACAGCCGGGGCGGACCGGGTGGCAGACCCAGACCCTCACCAACACCATGTCGAGCGATTTGCTCCCCGGCTTCAACATCCAGCTCACCCACGATCTCTGGGCCGGACCCGGAGGAGGCGCCGGGATCGCCGGGCTCGCCACCTCCCGGTTCTCGCCTTTCCTCGAGACCGTCTCCGCGTCGGCGTCGATCAACGGGCAAACCCTGAAGAACATCGCAGGCGCGCTCGGTCTGGGGGGCGGGGGCGGGGGACCGGCGGCACCGGCGGTGCCCCCGCCCAGTGGCGGCGCCGCGCCCGGCACGCCCCCGCCCGGCGGCGGTGGCGTGATCGTGGACCAGATCGGCGGCGTGCTCTCCCGGCCGGGAGCGTACAGCGGCGGGGGACAGGGGTTCTCGCTCTCGCTCAGCTATTCGTCCACCAAGACCCGGCCCAGCGATTCCCTCGCGGTCGCGCCGCCCGCCGGAGATCCGGGGGCGAACGGGTACAGCGTTCCTCCGCCGCTGCCGAACTTCGGGTCCGGGGGTCGGCAGCAGCTCACGGTCGCGCTCAATTTCAGCCCGACGCCGCACTGGACCGCCTCCTGGAACACCCAGTACGACTTCGAGACCCGCCAGTTCGCCCAGCAGGTCCTGCGCCTGGAGCGCGACCTCCATCGCTGGCACGCCAGCTTCAACATCGTGAAGAGCGCGAACGGATCGTTCGGCTTCAGCGTCTCCGTCGCGCTGGTGGACGAGCCCGACATCAAGTTCGACTACCGCCAGCAGAGCTTCTCCGAGCAGCCCTGACGGCCGTCCGCCGGGTGGCGCCGAGTGTCCTCCGCGTGGGACACGGCGCCCCGCGCCCGCCGCGCAAGTCCGCATTTCGTGAGCACTTCCGCCGCGGCATGGCTCCTGCCTAATGGTCCAGGTGCAGCAACGTCCAACTCAATCGAGGACCCTATGCGCGTTGTGTTCCGATACCTGGCGCTCGCCGCCGCCGTCGTGCTCGGCGGCTGTGAAACGACCCACACGGTGTTCGTCGGCACGCCGTCCGCGCCACAGAACCTCTCCTACGAGCTCGACCCCAGCGGGGACGCCAATCTTCCCGCCGGGATTCTCCTGGCGTGGGATCCGGTGCAGGACGCGAACGTCTCGAGCTACCGCATCTATTCCCGGCCGGCGCTCTCCGGGAGCTACGGCCTCCGCGGCGAAACGACTTCCAACACCTTCCACGACAACGGGGTGCCGGACGCGCAGTACTACGTCACGACGGTGGACGTGGACGGCAACGAAAGCGACGCCTCCAACGTGATCACCGTGGACGAGCGCCTGCAGCTCGAGGCGCCCAGCTCGCTGTCGTCGGTGTCGCTGAACGGGGCGGTGGACCTGTTCTGGTCGGACAACGCCTATCTGGCCGATCCGGCCGACTTCAAGTGGTACCGGGTCTACAGCGCGAGCTACGACCTCAACTCCGGGTTCTGCGGCACCGACTGGGTACTCGAGGGAACCACCGTCGGTCCGGAGTTCCTGGTCACCGCGATCGCGAACGGCGTGCCCCGCTGTTACGGGGTGTCGGCGATCAGCGTCGAGGGTTACGAAAGCGTCTGGTCGCCCCTGCGGCAGGATACGCCGCGGCCCGACGCGCGGAACGTGGTCCTCTTCGCGCCGGACACCGATCTGGCCCACGCGGGGTTCCGGTTCTGGAACGACCTCAACTCCGACGGGATCGCGCAGGACAACGAGCTCGGCCTGGTGACCAGCGGCTCGCTCTCCACCAATGATTTCGCGATCTACCGCAACCCGGGAGACTCGACGCTCTGGATCAACCCGGTGTTTTCGGGTGACAGCGTTCAGCTCTACGCCGACACCGCGATCGCCGATCTGACGTCGATCGATTTCGCGCCCGCTTCCGGATACGCGCGCAACATGATCGAGGCGGTGCCGGGGTACGGCTACGTCTTCCAGATCATCGACGGCTCGACCCTCCGCTACGCGGCGCTGCGGGTGACGGCGGTCGGGAAGAACTACGTGATCTTCGACTGGAGCTTCCAGACCGACCCCGGCAACCCGGAGTTGATCCGGCGGGCCGGCCTCCCCACGGCGGCGCCGAGCGGGAGCAGCGTGAAGCGCCGCTAGCGGCGGACTTTCACGTCCCGAATGACAAGCGGCCGGGGCCTTGGGCTCCGGCCGCTTGGCTTAGTGGCTCGGGTCCGCGTACCTTCCTAGCGCGATGCCCGATCCCATCCTGCTGGACGGCCGTTCCCTCACCATCGCCGACGTGGTGCGCGTGGCCCGGCGCGCCGCGAAGGTGGCCGTCGCTCCCGCGGCGCGGGACGGCGTGGCCGCCTCCCGGCGCGCGGTCGAGATGGCGATCAAGCGCGGCGACACCATCTACGGCGTCAACACCGGATTCGGAAAGCTGGCGCACGTGCGCATTCCGGCCGACCGGCTCCGCGCGCTGCAGGCCAACCTGATCCGCAGCCACGCCTCCGGCGTCGGCGATCCGCTCCCGGCCGAGGCGGTGCGGGCGATGATGCTGCTGCGCGCCAACGTCCTGCTCCGGGGATCGAGCGGCGTGCGTCTCGAGCTCCCCGCGCTGGTGATCGACATGCTGAACCGCGGCGTCCACCCGCGGGTGCCGTCGCAGGGCAGCGTGGGCGCGTCGGGAGACCTGGCTCCGCTCGCGCATCTCGCGCTGGCGATGATGGGCGAGGGCCCCGACGGCCCCGCCCTCGCCGCCGCCGGGCTGAAGCCGCTGGTCCTCGAAGCGAAGGAGGGCCTGGCGTTCGTGAACGGGACCCAGGCACAGACCGGGATCGCGGCGCTCCTGGTGCACGACGCGTGGACGCTGTGGCGCACCGCGCACGGCGCCGCCGCCCTGTCCCTCGAGGCGGTGCGCGGCACCCCGGTGCCCTTCGACGCCCGCATCCACGACGCGCGGCCCCATCCCCAGCAGCGGCGCTCGGCCGCGCTGCTGCGCGCGCTCCTCGCCGACAGCGAGATCCGCGAATCCCACCGGGACAACGATCCCCGGGTGCAGGACGCATACTCGATTCGCTGCACGCCGCAGGTGCTGGGCGCGGTGGGGGAGGGGATCGCGTTCGCGGAGACGCTGGTCGCGACCGAAATCAACTCCGCCACCGACAATCCGCTGGTGTTCGGCGACGACGTGCTCTCCGGCGGCAACTTCCACGGCCAGCCCATCGCGCTCGCGCTCGACGTGCTGGGCATCGCCCTCACCACCCTCGCGGGACTCGCCGAGCGGCGCCTGGAGCGGGTGGTGAACCCGGACCTCTCCTCGGGGCTCCCCGCGTTCCTCGCGAAGGAGCCGGGCCTCGAGTCCGGTTTCATGACGCCCCAGATCGCGGCCGCGTCCATCGTGGCCGACAGCCGCGTGCTCGCCACGCCGGCGAGCGTGCAGTCCATTCCCACCGAAGGAAACCAGGAAGACGTGGTGCCGATGGGCATGACCGCCGCGTGGAAAGCGGCGCGGATCCTCGCCAACGCGGAGCGGGTGGTGGCGATCGAGCTGCTCGCCGGAGCCCAGGGAGTGGACTACCTCGCCCCGCTCAAACCGGGCGCCGGGGTGCGGCGCCTGCACGCGGCCCTGCGCGCGGAGGTGCCCGGGCTTTCCGGCGACCGCCCCTTCACCGACGACATCGAGCGCGTGGCGGCGGGGATCCGCGCCGGCCGTTTCGACCCCGAGGCGGCGTGAGCGGCCCCCGGGTGGTGCGGGCGGCGCGCGGATCGGCCAAGTCGTGCCGGGGCTGGGTGCAGGAAGCGGCCCTGCGGATGCTAATGAACAACCTCGACCCCGACGTGGCCGAGCGGCCGCAGGATCTCGTGGTGTACGGCGGGACCGGGAAGGCGGCTCGGGACTGGGCGTCCTTCGACGCCATCTGCCGCACCCTCACCAGTCTCGCCGACGATGAGACCCTGCTCGTGCAATCGGGAAAACCGGTCGGCGTCTTCCGGACTCACGAAGAGGCGCCCCGGGTGCTCATCGCCAACGCGAACCTGGTCGGGCGCTGGGCCACCTGGGAGCGCTTCCGCGAGCTCGAGCGCAAAGGCCTGATCATGTACGGGCAGATGACCGCGGGGTCCTGGATCTACATCGGCACCCAGGGGATTCTCCAGGGCACCTACGAGACCCTCGGCGCCGTCGCCCACAAGCATTTCGGCGGGAGCCTGAAGGGCCGGCTCCTGCTCACCGGCGGGTTGGGGGGAATGGGCGGCGCCCAGCCCCTCGCCGCCACCATGAATGAAGGCGTCTGTCTCGCGGTCGAAGTGGATCCCGCGCGGGTGGCGCGGCGCCTGGAGACCCGGTACTTGGACCGCAGCACCGCCTCGCTCGACGAGGCGGTGGCGTGGTGCGAGGAAGCCAGGCGCAAAGGCCTGGCGCTTTCCGTAGGCCTCGTGGGCAATTGCGCCGACGTTCTTCCCGAGCTCGCGCGCCGCGGATTCGCGCCCGACATCCTCACCGACCAGACCTCGGCGCACGACACGCTGAACGGCTACGTGCCCGCCGGGTTGGACGTCGCCGCGGCGGCGGCGCTGCGGATCCGCGACCCCGCCGACTACGTGCGGCGCGCCGTGGCGAGCATCTCGGTCCACGTGCGCGCGATGCTGGACCTGCAGGCGGCGGGCGCGGTCGCGTTCGATTACGGCAACAATATCCGCACCGTCGCGCTGGATGCGGGCGTCGCCGACGCGTTCAGGATCCCCGGGTTCGTGCCCGAGTACATCCGCCCCCTCTTTTGCGAAGGCAAAGGTCCCTTCCGCTGGGTGGCGCTCTCGGGCGACCCCAAGGACCTCCACCGCACCGACCGCCTGGTGCTCGAGCTCTTTCCCGACAACGAGCACCTCCGCCGCTGGATCGCGCTGGCCGGGGAGCGGGTGGCGTTCCAGGGTCTTCCCGCGCGGATCTGCTGGCTGGGGCAGGGCGAGCGGGCGCGCTTCGGCGTCGCGCTGAACGACCTGGTGAAGAAGGGCGAGCTCTCCGCGCCCATCGTGATCGGCCGGGACCACCTCGATACCGGGTCGGTGGCGTCGCCGTTCCGCGAGACCGAAGCGATGCGGGACGGTTCCGACGCCATCGCCGACTGGGCGATCCTGAACGCGCTCCTCAATACCGCGTCCGGCGCCGCCTGGGTCTCGTTCCATCACGGCGGCGGGGTGGGGATCGGCAACTCGCTGCACGCGGGGCAGGTGTCGGTCGCGGACGGCTCCGCCGCCGCCGGCCGCCGGCTGGAGCGGGTGCTCACCAACGACCCCGGCATCGGCGTGGCGCGGCACGCGGACGCCGGCTACCCCGACGCGATCGCGGCCGCGCGCCGCCACGGCATCCGCTTGCCGATGCGCGAGGCGAACGACTGAGCACGCTCCTGGTCGGCGCGGCGCAGGTGGTGACGTGCCGCGGCCCGGCCCGCGCCCGCCGCGGCCGCGAAATGGCCGACCTCGAAGTCCTGACGAACGCGGCGGTGCTGATGGATGCCGGCAAGATTCGCTGGGTCGGCCCCCGGGCGGAGTCTCGCGACCTCCACTCCGCCCTCGGCGTTCCGAAGTCCGCGATCACGGTGACGGAGGTTTCGGGCGTCCTCTTTCCCGGCTTCGTGGACGCCCACACCCACGCCATCTTCGGCGCGCCGCGTCTCGCCGATCACGAGCGCCGCGCCCTCGGCGAGTCCTACCAGGCCATCGCGGCGGCGGGCGGCGGGATTCTGGAATCGGTCCGCGACGTGCGCTCGCGGAGCGAAGACCAGCTCGTCGCGCTGGGCCGGGCCCGGCTCGGCGCCCTCCTCGCCCACGGGACCACCACCGTCGAAGTGAAGTCGGGATACGGTCTCGCGCTCGAGCCGGAGCTGAAACAGCTCCGCGCCGCGCAGCGGCTCGCGGCCCTGCTGCCGCTCACCATCGTCCCCACGTTCCTGGGCGCGCACGAGGTGCCTCCGGAGTTTCGCGGCCGCCGCGGCGAGTACGTCCGGCTGGTGGTCGAGGAGATGATCCCGGCGGTCGCGAAGGCCGGCCTCGCGCGCTGCTGTGACGTCTTCTGCGAGCCCGGCGTGTTCAGCGCGGCGGAGGCGCGAACGATTCTCGAGGCCGCGCGGCGACACGGCCTCCTTCTCAAGCTCCACGCCGACGAGCTCGAGGGCGCGGGCGGCGCGGAGCTCGCGGCCGCGATCGGCGCGGTGAGTGCCGATCACCTCGCGGGGATCTCGCCCGCCGGCATCGCGGCGCTCGCCGCGTCGGAGACCGTGGCGGTCCTCCTCCCCGCGACGATGAGCTTTCTGGGGAAGGGCCAGGCGCCGGCCCGGCGGCTCATCGAGGCGGGTGCGGCGGTGGCGCTCGCCACCGACTTCAATCCCGGCTCCTCGCCCACGGTCTCCCTGCCGCTGGTGATGTCGCTCGCCGTCTCGCAGCTGGGGCTGCGGCACACCGAAGCGGTGGCGGCCGTGACGGTGAACGGCGCCGCCGCGCTGGGGCTGGCGCAGGCGCGGGGCCAGATCGCGCCCGGCTTCGCGGCGGATCTGGTGCTTCTGGGGGTGGAGGACTTCAGGGAGGCCGCCTATTGGGTGGGCGCGAACCTCGTAACCGCCGTCTGGACAGCGGGTTCTGCTTGTCCGGACCCTTCCCGCTCTCTATCTTTAGGCCTCCATGTCTAAGCTTGAGCAGCTCAAGGACAAGGCGAAAGGCCTCGAAGCCAAGGACCCCAAGCGCGCGATCGAGGCGTGGGTGGAGGTCCTCAAGTCGCAGGAAGCCGAGAACGATCCCAGCGCCGATCTCTCGATCTACAACCGGGTCGGCGATCTCTACTTGAAACTCAAGGATCCCGCGCTCGCGGCCGACTACTACGACCGCGCGGTGGACCGGTACGCCGAGCAGGGGTTCCACAACAACGCGATCGCGATGTGCAACAAGGTGCTCCGCAACGCGCCGGCGCGCGAAAGCACCTACCTGAAGCTCGCCAAGCTGTACGCCGCCAAGGGATTCATCGCGGAAGCGAAGCAGAATTTCGTCGAGTACGCGCAGCGGATGAAGCAGACCGGCAACATTCAGCACGCCTTCGCCGCGCTCAAGGAATTCACCGACATCTCGCCCGAAAGCGAGAACCTGCGGGAGATGCTGGAAGAGCATCTCAAGATGTACGGCGAGGCCCGCCGGCCTTCGGCGCGGGTCAGCGTGCCGAAGTCAACCCTGCCGCCCAAGCAGGCGACCCCGAAGCGGAAGACCTCGAGCCTGGTGTTCATCGACGTCGACGCGCCGGCAGCGCCGAAGGAAAAGCCGAAGGTGGGCGGCGCGCCGATGCCGCCCAAGGCCGCCCCGCCGGCTCCCGCGGAGGCTCCGCCGCCGGCGTCGCTGGTCGAGGAGCCGACGCCCGAACCCGATACCTCGCTCGAGATCGAAAGCACCAGTCTGGTGGAAGAGGAGCCGGCGGCGACCGGTGGGACGCTGGACGGCCTCGAAGTGACGAGCACCGACTTCGGATCGGTGCAGGCCGAGGCGGGAGATCCGCCCACGCTGCGGGACGATCCGGTGGCCGACGACGTGGTGGCGCTCGACGGTCTCGAGCCCACGGCCGAGGAGGACGAGCTCACCGAAGCGAGCGGCGTCCTGGATGCCGAAGGGCTCGATCTCGAGACCGAGGACGTCGAGATTGAAATCGAGCCCCCCCCGCCCGCGCCGCCGCCCAAGCCGCAGGCCAAGCCCGCCGCGCCGGCCGCGCCCAAGGCGCCGCCGCCCAAGGCGCCCGCGCCCCCGGCGCCCAAGGCCCCGGCTCCGCCCAAGGCGCCGGCCGCGCCGCCGCTGGTGGTGAAGCCGGTGACCCCGAAGCGCCCCGCGCCCCCCCCGCCCCCGCCGCCCAAAGCGCCGGAGAAGCGGAAGACGGTGGTCGAGGTGCCGCCGCTCGAGCTCGAGCCCGACTTCGAGGAAGTGACGACCGACGCGGCGCACGAGATCGACGATCAGCCGCTGGCGCTCGACGAGTCGGTCAGCCATCCCGATTGGGTGCAGACCGAGGACGAGACGTCGGTCGGCGGACGGAAGTCCGGGTTCATCGATCTGGGACTCGACGGCCTGACGACCCAGGGCGATCAGGCCAGCTCGCTGGTGTTCGACAACATCCAGGAAGACACCGAGGCCCCGAGCATCGAGGACCTCGAAGCGCGGGTCGCGGACAATCCCGACGACCCGGTGGCGCACCAGACGCTGGGCGAGGCGCTGATCGAAGCCGGTGAACGGGATCGCGGGATCGAGGAGCTCGATCTCGCGGCCGGGGCGTACGAGGCGACCGACAACCTGGAGCAGGCCCGCGCCACGCTGGATGAAATCCTGCGCCTCGACCCCAACAGCGTGCGCCACCGCCAGAAGCAGGTGGAGTTCGCGTTCAAGGCGGGGGACAAGGCCAGTCTCATCGACGCCTACCTCGAGCTGGCCGATACGCTGCTGCGCGGGGATCTGCCGGAAAAGGCGCGGTCGGTCTACGAGCGCGTGGCCGAGCACGACCCCAAGAACGAACGGGCCAAGGCCGCGCTCGCGATGCTCGCGCCCACGGAGGCGCCCGAGGAGAAGAAGGTCAAGGCCAAGGACGCGAAGATGAAGGTGCGCGACGAGGCCGGGGCCGACGGGGACTTCGTGGACCTCGGCGCGATGATCATGGAGGACGAGCACGCCGAGCGGGACACCCGGATGAAGGTGCAGGACGAGGAGCCCACCGGCGACGAGGAGCAGGACTTCAAAGACATGCTCAGCCGGTTCCGGCAGGGGATCGACGAGAACATCGACGAGGCCGACTTCCAGTCGCACTACGATCTGGGCGTGGCGTTCAAGGAAATGGGGCTCCTGGACGAGGCCATCGCCGAGTTCCAGAAGGCCCTGCGCGCGCCGGAAGGCAAGCTCCGCACCTCGGAAGCGCTGGGGGTCTGCTTCTACGAGAAGGGCGCCTACGTGGTGGCCGAATCGATCCTGCGCCGGGGCCTGGACCTTCCCGCCTCCGGCGACCAGGAGCGGCTCGGCGTGCTGTACTGGCTGGCCCGGGCGCTGGAGGAGCAGGGGAAGGGCGCCGAGGCGCGCGAGCTCTACGGGCGGGTGTTCGCGGTGGAGATCAAGTTCATGGACGTCGGCGAGCGCGTGAAAGCGCTCGCCAAGGCGAAATGAGATGACCCAGCAGACCGCCCGCGTCTCCCTCGGCGACCTGCAGCGGCCGGTGAGCGTGGAGCTCGACCGCGTGGTGGACGAGCTGCGCCGGATCATCGCCGCCGATTTTCCCATCATCGCCGACGTCAACGAGCACCTGCTGCGGATGAAGGGGAAGCTCTTCCGCCCCATGCTGCTCCTTCTGGCCCACCAGGCGACGGGCGGGGAAGAGCCGCGGGCGGTGACGCTGGCCGCGGTGGTGGAGCTGATTCACCTCGCGACCCTGGTGCACGACGACTCGGTGGATCATTCGGCCCTGCGCCGCGGCCTCCCCACCATCAACGCGCTCTTTTCGCACCAGGTGGCCGTCATCATGGGCGACTACCTCTACTCCCGGGCCATCATCGACCTGGTGCGCCTGGGCGACGTGGAGCCGCTCCGGGTCTTCGCCCGGGTGACCAACGAGATGACCATCGGCGAGATGCGCCAGCTCGAGGCCCACGACCGCCTGGCGTACAGCGAGGAGCAGTACGACCAGTTGATCCGCGCCAAGACCGCGTCCCTGCTCTCCGGGGCCTGCGAGGTGGGCGCGCTGCACGCCGCCTCCGCTCAGCGCCAGGCGCTGGCGCGCTTCGGGATGTACCTCGGCATGGCGTTCCAGATCACGGACGACCTGCTCGACTACACCGAGCCCGAAGCGGTCACCGGCAAGCCGTCGGGGCTCGATCTCAAGGAGCACAAGGTCACGCTCCCGCTGATCGCGGCGCTGCCCCGGATGTCGGACGCGGAGCGGCGGCAGGTGGCGCGCCTGATGGAGACGCCGGAGCCCGCCGACCAGCTGGTGGCCGACGTGATGCGGGTGGTGGACGCGGCCGGCGGCCTCGACGCGGCGCGGCAGCGGGCGCGGGAACTGGCCCAGCAGGCGGAGCTCGAGCTCGAGGGGCTCGCGCCCTCCTCCGCGCGCGACGCGCTGCGCGACAGTATCGCGTACGCGGTCGAGCGGCGCAGCTAGCGGCCGTGGCGCACGGACCGCGGCGGCCCCTCTTCTACCTCGGCGTCCTCGCCGCGGGGTTCGTGCTGGGCGGGTTTCTGCAGGCGCTGCTGCGGCACTTCCTGCCGGCGGGCGCCGCCAAGGAATTTTTCACGACCGCGGTCACGCCGACCCTGGGGCCGGTGCATCTCGACCTGCTGGTCGTGTCGATCACGCTGGGGCCGATCGGCCTCGATGTCTCGCTGCTGTCCGTCGTGGGTGTCGCGATCGCGTACTTCGTGGCGCGGTCGCTCTTCTAGAAAGAGGGACGCATGGAATTCTCGATGACGCACATGATGATCCTCCTGGTCATCGCGCTCCTGGTGTTCGGCGCGCGACGGATCCCGGAGATCGGTTCCTCGCTGGGGCAGGGCATCCGGGAGTTCAAGAAGTCCCTGCGCGAGGTGGGCGGGGAGGCCTCGGACCAGCGCATCCAGCCGCCGACCGCCGGGTCGACCACGCCGCTCCCGCCGGGACAGGGCGGGGAGCCCAAGCGCCTCAGCCAGTGACGCGGGCGTAGATGAGCTTCGGAGAAATCGTGGTCCTCGCCGGGGCGGCCCTGCTCGCCTTTGGCGCGGAGGGATTGCCCGAGGTCGGCCGCAAGGTGGGTCTCGCGCTCCGCGCGATGCGGCGGGGCATGAACGAGGTCCGCGATGAAATCGAGGGACTGGGCGCCGAGCCCCGCGGGCCGGCGCCGCGCGCGCCCCGCCGTCTGGTGGACTAGGAGCCGGCGGGCTGCGCCCGCAACAGCTCCTTGCGCCGGTCCACGATCTTGGCGCGCGCCTTGAGCGCGGCCAGATACTGCTGAATGCGGGCCTGGCGCGCCGGCTGCAACAGACTCGACCGCTGCTGATCCCGCTGGGCCAGCCACGCCGACGAATCCGCCAGCTTCCGGTACAGCGACTGCACCAGGAAATTCGCCGCCTCGCCCTGGATCAGCCCGCTGCGTTCCCCCACCCGCAGGCCGAACGCCGCGCCGATCACCTCCGGCTCCTGCTGCAGCTGTGCCGGCGGCGAGAGCCGGGTGAAGGGCCCCAGGGTCTCGGGCGGAATGCCCAGCGCCGTGGCGGCCGACGCCAGATCGGTCGCGCCTTTCAGCTTCGCCGCCACCTCCCCGGCCCGGACCTGCGCCAGGTCCTTCTTCTTGTGCATGCGGGCGGAAAAGAGCACCCGGTCCCGGATCTCGGCGAGCGGCGGCACGCCCTCGGCGTGGAGTGAGTCGAGCCGGAACACGTAGTACGCCGGCGTCCCCTCGATCACCGGGCTGGTCTCGCCGACTTTCGCCGTGAAGGCCCAGACGCTGACGTCGGGAATCGCGAAGCGCCCCAGCGTCAGCCGGTCCCCCTCGAGGAGCGGCGGCGCCTTGGCGAGCGGCAGGTTGAACTTCCGCGCGGCGCTGTCGAGCAGGGTGCCGTCGGTCTGCTCCGCCGTGGTGCGGTCCAGCGTGTCGGCGCGGGCGTCCACGTAATCGAGATGCGCCCCCACCAGATCCACGGGCACGAGAATGTGCCGCACCCGCACCGAGTCGCCCTTGGCCGCGTCCACCCGGATGATGTGGTAGCCGAAGCTCGAGAGCACCGGCTTCGACACCTGGCCCACCGCGAGCGGCTTCAAGCCGGCCAGGAACTGCGGGTCGTAGCCCTGCTGGTTGCGCTTCAGCCACCCCAGGTCGCCGCCCTGCGCGCCGCTGCCCGAATCCGAGGACGCCTGCTTGGCCACTTCGGCGAACTTGGCCGCGCCGCCCGCCACCACCACCGCCCGCAGGCTGTCCGCCCGGCGCAGGGCGGCGGCGCTGTCCGCGGCGTTGGGATAGCGGGGCTGGGCGATGAAGCTCAGGAACGCCTCCGCCGGGCGCTTGAAGTCGTCCTTGTGCTTGGCGAAGAAGGCCGCGAGCTCGGCGTCCGAGATCTGCGCGTCCTGGTCGGGGATCATCTCCGGCCGGATGGCGACGACCGAGATCTTCACGCTGTCGTGCTGATCGCGATACATGCGCCAGAGCTTCGCGTCCGACACGTAGATGTCCGACGTGAGGTACTCGGCGAGCTTCTGCTGGGGAATCTGGTCGCGGTACCGGGACTCGAGGGCCTGCAGGAACGACGGGTCCACGTTCGAGTTCAGGAAGGTTTGCCACTTCCGGATGTCGAACTGGCTGTCGGTCTGGAACTCGGGCGCCCGCAACACTTCGGGCGGGGGCGAGGTGCGGGCCGCGTCGCGGATTTCCTGGTCCGTCACCGTGATGCCGAGGCGGCTGTATTCCTGCCGGAGCAGAATGTCCTGCTCCATCTGATTCACCACCTGGTTCTCGATGTCGCGCTCATCTTCCTGCGTCTGCGGCGAGTTTCCCGTCTGCTGGCGATACTGCTCGAAGGCGGTTTGGACCGCCTGCTGGTACTGCGGCGCGTGCACCGGCGTGCCGTTCACCTTGAGCACGATGTCCCCGCCCGCCGCGCCGCCGCCGAACCCCAGCTGATTCACCCCCTGCAGCACCAGCCACCCGATGAACGCCACGGCGAGAATGTAGAAGATCCATTTGGCCTGTTGCCGCATCGAGCGCATCATAAAGACCGTCGAACTCCGAGCGAGAGGGGTGGAAGGGGCATAAGTCTATAAACGGCAACGAGCAAACTCAAGCGACCGAATCCTGTTTCCGATTGACATTCGACTCGGCCGGACACTATCTTCGTGCAATCCCGACATAGACTTAGGACGTGGCATACACCAGCGAGATCGACAAGCTCGAGCGGCGGTGGGCCGAGAACCCCAAGGGGCGCAATTTTGCGCCCCTGGCGGACGCCTATCGTAAAGCGGGAGAACTAGATAAGGCCCTCGAGCTTTGCCGTGCCGGGCTGGAACTCCACCCCGATTACGTCAGCGCCCACATCGTCTACGGGCGCTGTCTCATCGACCAGAAGGACGACCCCGGCGCCGAGAAGGTGTTCCGCCGGGTCCTGGAGCTCGACCCCGAGAACATCCTGGGGCTCAAGGTCCTGGCCGAGATCGCCGACCGGACCGGCCGTCCGGGTGAGGCGGTCGAATGGCTGACCCGCCTGCTCGCGGCCGACCCGATGAATGGGGACGCGGCCGAGGCCCTGGCGCGGGCCAAGACCCGGGCCGCGGCGGAGCCCCCGCCGGCACCCCCGGCTCCCCCCGCGCCCGAGCCCGGGTCGCTGGTCGAGCCGCCGCCTCCGGCCATCACCGACACGCCGACCACGCCGATGCCCGCCGCCGATTTCCAGCTGGAGCGGGTATCGCTGGACCGGGTGTCGCTCATCGACGCGACGGCGCCGGGCGCGTCGGGGTCGCCGCCGCCGCTCGCGACCTCGGGTGAGATCGAGACCTTCGATGGCGTGGACCTGAGCGCCGGCGCGGCCGGTGCTCAAAAGGCCGAAGGACTGGAGCTTCAGGAGGAAGTGGAGCTTTCGGCCGAAACGGTCGAGCCGATTCAGGTCGAAGGGCTGGCGCGCACGCAGTACGAAGGCAGCGGCATGTTCCGGCTCGACGCACCGGCGCCGCCGCCGGCCGCCGAGCCGATGGCGGACGAGGAAATGCCGCAGGTGGACCTCCCGCTGATCATGCCGGACGACGTCGAGCCGGCGCGGGCGTCCCACGCGCCGCCGGTCGAGGAGCCGGCGCCACCCGCGCCGCCGCCCCCGCCGCCCCCGCCGCCCCCGCCGCGAGCCCCGGCGCCTCGGGCGTCGGTGCCGGCGGCGGTCGCGCTCTCCGATGACGATGGCGCGGCCGACACCGCCGCGCTCTCCGAGGCGGAGCCGGTGTTGACCGAGACCATGGCCGAGCTCTATCTGAAGCAGGGGCACCGGGAGGAGGCGGCGCGGGTGTACCGGGCGCTGCTCGATCAGCGTCCCGGCGATGCGCGTCTCCAGGCGAGACTCGACGAGCTCACCGGGCGGGCGGCGACTCCCCGGGCGCCGGCGACCGCTTCGCTGGGGCAATCGGCGGGGAGCTACCTGAAGGGGATCTTCGGCGGCCGCGGCGGTCCCGCGCTGCCGGCCGCCCCGCCGCCGGTCGCGGTTCCCGCCACCGGCGACGGATCGCTGGCCGGCGCGTTCGCCGCGGAGAAGGACGAGGAGCCGGCGGGTCCGCCGCCCGGCACGCCGACCCGGCCGGCGGGGGATCATCTCTCGCTCGACTCGGTGTTCGGCGACGAAGCGAGCCGGGGGTCGGTGGTGCAGCCCGCGCCGGCGCCGGGTCCGCGGCCCTCCGGGTTTTCGTTCGACGAATTCTTCGGCGCTCCGGCGCCCGCTCCCGCCGCGCCGCCGGACGCCGCCGGCGGCAAAGCGTCGTCCCGGGTCTCGACGCCCAAGGCGCGGCCGGTGGAAGAGGATGGAGACCTGGACCAGTTCCAGTCCTGGCTCAAGGGTCTCAAGTCCTAGTGCACATCGCCGTGCTGAACGGCCCGAATCTCAATCTGCTGGGGACGCGGGAGCCGGAGATCTACGGCAAGGCGACGCTGGCGGAAATCGAGGCGGCCACCCGGGAGCGCGCCCGCGCCCTCGGCGTCGAGTGCAGCTGGACCCAGACCAATCACGAAGGCGAGCTGGTGAACGCGATCCAGGGCCTGAAGGGGCGGGCGTCCGGGGCCGTCATCAACGCAGCCGCGTTCACCCACACCAGCCTCGCGGTGCGGGACGCGCTCCTCGCGGTGCGGGTGCCGTTCGTCGAAGTACACCTCTCCAACATTTTCGCGCGGGAGGAGGAGCGGCGGCGCTCGCTCCTCGCGGACCTCGCGATCGGCGTGGTGACGGGCTTCGGCGCGGACAGTTACCGGCTGGGCCTCGAGGGTCTGGTCGGCTACCTCTCCTCGCGCCGTGGCGGTTGACCGCCGGCCGGAACGGCACCGGCGACTTTCGGCCGCGCTGGAGGCGGCGGGCCTCGACGCCCTGCTGGTGACCTCGGCGCCGAACATCCGGTACCTGACCGGCTTCAGCGGATCGGCCGGGCTGGTGGTGGTCACGCGCGCGGAGATCGTGCTGGTCACCGACTTCCGCTACGACGAGCAGGCCCACGCCGAGGCGGGCGCGGTGGCGCGGGTGGAAGTCGAGGAGACGAGCGTGTGGGAGCGTCTCTTCAAGACCATGACCGGACTCACCGGCCTCTCCTGCGTGGGCTACGAGACCCACGCCATCACGGTCCGGGACGCGGAGCGGCTGGCGCAGGGCGGCAAGACCTGGCGCTGGAAGCCGGCGGGCGAGCCGGTGGAGCGGCTCCGGGTGCGGAAGTCCCCGGAGGAAGTGGCGGCCATTCGGGAGGCGGCGGCGCTCGCCACGGCGGCGCTTCGGGACACGCTGGCCACGGTCCGGCCGGGCCTCACCGAGCTCGAGATCGCGGGGGCGCTCGAGGGCGCGCTGCGGCGCCGGGGCAGTGAAGCGCACCCCTTTCCGACGATCACCGCGTCGGGGCCGCGCACCGCGCTTCCGCACGCCCGCTCCACCGGCCGCGCGGTGGCGGCCGGGGAATGGCTGCTGCTAGACTTCGGCGCCACGGTGGACGGTTACTGCGCCGACATCACGCGCACCGTGGTGGTGGGCGCGCGGGCGACGGAGCGCCAGCGGGCGCTTTATTCGCTGGTGCAGGCCGCGCAGCGGCGGGCCCGCGAGGGGGTGCGCGCGGAGATGCCGGGGCGCGACGCCGACGCGCTGGCCCGCGATCCGATCGAGGCCAAGGGCTTCGGTGCCGCCTTCGGGCACTCCACCGGGCACGGGCTGGGGCTCGAGGTACACGAGGCGCCGCGGCTCGCGCGCACCAACGCGGACCCGCTGCCCGAGGACTCGGTGGTGACGATCGAGCCGGGCGTGTACCTCACGGGTGAGGGGGGCGTGCGGATCGAGGACGACGTGCATCTCTCGGCGGCGGGTCCGGTGCTGCTGTCGGACGGGGCCACCGAGCTTCTGGAGCTGGTCTAGCGCGTGGGGGCGCGATTGACGGAACGCTTCCGGGCGTTGTCTATTGGGGGGATATGAACCTCGATATCATCTCGCAGCTGGTGCAGATCCTCAAGGATGCCCCCGAGCTGGGCGCGATCGAGGTGCGCCGGGGCGTGTTCGGGATCTGGTCGACGGTGCGCGTGTCCAAGGCGGGTCACGGGACCAACTCGGGGCAGGTGGTGGTCACCAATCCGGCCCCGGTGTTTCAGGCGCCGGTATCGAGCGGGGAAGGGGGGCGGGCCAAGGGGGACGCGCCGGCCGCGCCGCCGCCCAAGCCCCAGTACCTCGAGATCAAGTCGCCGATGGTGGGCACGTTCTACAAGTCGCCGGAGCCGGGCGCCGAGGCCTACGTGAAGACGGGGAGCCGGGTGGCGCCGGGGCAGGTGGTGTGCATCATCGAAGCGATGAAGATCATGAACGAGATCGAGTGTGAGATCGCGGGTGTGGTGAAGGAAGTGTGCGTCGAGAACGCGCAGCCCGTGGAATTCGGACAAGTCCTCTTCCGGGTGGATCCGCATGGCTGACGCTCCGCAGGCCGCGACCGCGCAGTTCAACTTCAAGGCGGCGATCACGCAGATGGTGCAGAAGAACGGCTCCGACCTGCTGCTCAAGGTCGGGCGTCCGGCCACCATCCGCGTCAACGGCGAGCTCGAGGGCCTGGACATGGCCCCGCTCAAGCCGGAAGAGCTGAAGTCCCTGGCGGAGCAGATCATGACGCCGCGCCAGGTGAAGGAGTTCGCCGAGCACAAGGAGGCGGACTTCGCCATCGGCGTGCCCGGCGTCGGCCGGTTCCGCACCAACGTGTACCAGCAGCGGGGCACGGTGGCGTTCGCCTTCCGCGCCATCCCCTATGAGGTGAAGACGATCAAGGATCTCTCCCTGCCGCCGGTTCTGGAAGAGATCGCGATGAAGCCGCGCGGCCTGGTGCTGGTCACCGGGGTGACGGGCTCCGGAAAATCCACGGCGCTCGCGGCGATGATCAACCACGTGAACATGAACCGGCGGGTCAACATCATCACCATCGAGGACCCGATCGAGTTCCTGCACCGGGACCAGCTGTCCAACATCTCCCAGCGCGAAGTGGGGAACGACACCCTCTCCTTCAACTCCGCGCTGCGGCACGTGCTGCGGCAGGATCCGGACGTGATCCTGATCGGCGAAATCCGCGACATGGAAACACTGGACACCGCGCTCAAGGCGGCGGACACCGGGCACATGGTGTTCTCCACCCTGCACACCACGGACGCGACCCAGACCATCAACCGCGTGATCTCGTTCTTCCCGCCGCACCAGCACGACGAAATCCGGCACCTGCTCTCCACCGCGCTCCAGGCCGTGGTGTCCCTGCGCCTGGTGCCGCGGAAGGACGGCAAGGGCCGCATCCCGGCGGCGGAGGTGCTGATCAACACCGCGGCGGTGCAGGACAACATCCGCGATCTCCAGAAGGCCCTGAACATTCCCGACCTGATCGCCGAGGGCTCGGTGCAGTACGGGATGCAGACCTTCGACCAGTCCCTGTTCCAGTGGTTCCAGCAGGGGATGATCAGCTACGAGAGCGCGATCTTCTACGCCTCGAACCCGAGCGAGTTCGCCCTCAAGGTCTCCGGCGTCGATTCCTCGGCGAGCAAGGGCTTCGGCACCTCCGCGGGCGCCGCGGCGGGCGCGATCGAGCTCACGCCCTGATGTTCAAGAAGGTGCTGATCGCCAACCGCGGGGAAATCGCCATGCGGGTGATCCGGGCGTGCAAGGAGCTGGGCATCGAGACCGTCGCCGTCTACTCGGAGGCGGACCGGGAGTGCCTGCACGTCCGCTTCGCGGACGACGACGTCTGCATCGGGCGCCCGCCCAGCCGCGACAGCTACCTCAACATCCCCCGCATCATCGCCGCCGCCGAAATCACCGGCGCCGACGCCATTCACCCCGGCTACGGCTTCCTGGCCGAGAACGCGGAATTCGCGGACATCGTCCGCACCTCGAACATCACCTTCATCGGGCCCACGCCGGACCAGATCCGCCAGATGGGGGACAAGGCCACGGCGCGGAAGATCGCGGCGCAGATGAAAATCCCGACCGTGCCCGGCTCGCCGGGCCCGATCGAGGACCCGGTCGAGGCCCAGGCGGTCGGGGCCAAGATCGGCTACCCGGTGATCATCAAGGCGGCGGCGGGGGGCGGCGGGAAGGGGATGCGGGTGGCGAAGGACCCGGAGCAGTTCGTCCAGTCCTTCAACCTGGCGCGCCAGGAGGCGCTGGCGGCGTTCGGGTCGGACCAGGTTTACATCGAGAAGTATCTGGGCCGGCCGCGCCACGTGGAGATCCAGATCATGGGGGATACCCACGGCAAAGTGATGCATCTCTGCGAGCGCGACTGCTCGATCCAGCGCCGGCACCAGAAGCTGATCGAGGAGGCGCCGAGCCCGGCCGTGGACCAGACCCTGCGCGAAGACATCGGGGAGGCCGCCGTGCGCGCCGCGGAGGCGATCGGGTACGTGGGCGCGGGCACGGTCGAGTTCCTGCTGGACGAGGACGGGTCGTTCTACTTCATGGAGATGAACACCCGGATTCAGGTCGAGCACCCGGTGACCGAGATGTGCACCAACTTCGACCTGGTGAAGGAGCAGATCCGCGTCGCCGCGGGAGAGCCGCTGTCGTTCGTGATGAACGGGAACCGGCTGCGGGGACACGCCATCGAGTGCCGCGTCAACGCGGAGGACCCGTCGCGCAATTTCCAGCCCTCGCCGGGACTCATCACCGCGTATCATCCGCCGGGCGGGCCCGGGGTGCGGGTCGACACCCACATTTACGCCGGCTACACCGTCCCGCCGTACTACGATTCGCTGCTGGCCAAGGTGATCGTCCACGGCAACAGCCGGGAGGAAGCGCTGGCCCGTATGCGGCAGGCGCTGGACTCGTTTATCATTGAGGGCGTGACCACCACCATCCCCTTCCTCTCCCGGGTACTGCGGCATCCCGACTTCGTGGCGGGACGGGTGGACACCAAGTTCCTGGAACGCGAGCCGCAGCTTCTCACCGCCAAAGAATGAAGATCGACGTCTTCTTCACTCCGCTCGGCCTCGTCGCGGGAGATCTCGCCGGCCGGGGGGTCGTCATCATCGACGTGCTGCGCGCCACCACCACCATCGTCACCGCGCTCGCCAACGGCGCCAAGGCGGTGGTGCCCGCCGCCACGTCCGAGGAAGCAGTGCGCCTCACCGCCAATCTCGAAAAGGACGGGCTGGTGCTGGCGGGGGAGCGCCGCTACGCCAAGATCGAGGGCTTCGCGCTCGGCAACTCGCCGCGGGAAATGACGCCGGACGTGGTCGCGGGGAAGACCATCTTCCTCGCCACCACCAACGGGACGCCGGCGCTGATCGCGGCCCAGGGCGGGGAACCGGTGCTGGTGGCGGCGGCGGTGAACTTCAAGGCGGTGGCGGAGCGGGCCCGCGCCGCCCTCGAGGAGCGGGGCGGACTGGTGATCGTCTGCGCGGGCCGCGAGAAGCAGTTCGCGCTGGAGGACGCCTACGCCGCGGGCCGGATCGTGCGCGCGGTGCGCCGCGGGATCGGCAAGGTCGCCCTGAACGACGGCGCCGCCGTGGCGCTGGCGCTGGCCTCGCGCTACAAGGGCTGGAGCGACGCCCTGGGTGCGAGCGAAGCGGCGCAGGCCCTGGCCGAGCTCGAGCTCCAGGACGACGTGGCGTTCTGCGCCAAGGCCGACCGGTTCGCGGTGGTTCCGGTCTACGCCGACCGGCGCATCACGTGACCCCGAAGCACCGGCAGGAGCTGGTCGGGGTCGGGGCCCTGGTGGTGGGTCTCTTCCTCGGCCTCACGCTCTTTCCGTGGCACGTCACCGGCGGGGTGGGCGACCGGGTCGGGACCTTCCTGTGGCGGAGCTTCGGCGCCGGGGCGATCCTGATCCCGGCGCTGGGACTGGGATGGGCCCTCGCCGCCTTCGAGCGCCTGGGCTCGCTCTCGGCGCCCCGGGCGGCCGCGCTGGGCCTCGGGCTCATCATTCTCCTTCCTTATAGCATCGGCATCGCGGGCGGGGTGGGCGGCCGGGCCCTCCCCGCCGACTACGCCGCGTGGAACGGAGTGGAGCGGCTGGTCGGCATCGCGCCGGGATTCATCGCGAGCGGCGTCCGCGCGGCGATCGGCACCGCCGGGGGCGCCCTGGCCGGTCTCTTCGTGCTCTCCCTGCTCGGCGTCCTCACCATCGGCTGGCATCCGCTGGCGATGCTCAGAAGCCGCGATGAGGGAAGCGGGAAACGGGAGACGAAAAAGAGCCCGGCGAAGCCGTCGCGGGTCGCGTTCGAAGAAGATGAGGAGGCCCAGGCACCAGAAGAGGAGCGAGCGGCGCCTCCCGCCTCTCGTCTCCCGCCTTCCGTCAAGCCGCGGAAGGAGAAGGATAAATCGAGGGAGAAAGTCGCCCCGCGCCCGGCGCCGCCCGTCCCCGAGGGCGTGCTGATCCCGCCCATCGACATCCTCAAGGAGCCCGGCAAGGACGACCAGGATGTCGGGGTCGAGCAGATCGAAGAGATGGGCCAGCGGCTGGTGCAGACCCTCGAGACCTTCCGGGTGGGCGGCGCGATCGCGGACCGCACGGTGGGCCCGGTGGTGACCCGGTTCGAGCTCACGCCCGGGCCGGGCGTGAAGGTGGGCCGGATCTCGGCGCTCGCCGACGACCTCGCGCTCGCGATGCGCGCCCAGGCGCTGCGCATCGTGGCCCCGATTCCCGGCAAGGCGGCGGTGGGCATCGAAGTTCCGAATCCCAAGCCGCGGATGGTGGTGGCGCGGGAGCTGATCGACACCGACGAGTTCCGCCGGGCCGGCCGGGTGCTGCCGGTGGTGCTGGGCCGCAATCTCGAGGGCGAGGAAGTGGTGGACGACCTCGCCAAGATGCCGCACCTGCTGATCGCCGGCGCCACCGGGTCCGGCAAGTCGGTGTGCATCAACACCATGATCACGAGCCTCGTCTACGCGCACCCGCCGGAGCGCCTGAAGCTGCTGATGATCGACCCCAAGATGGTCGAGCTGTCCATGTACGCCGCGCTGCCGCATCTCGGTCTTCCGGTGGTGACCAACCACCACAAGGCGGCGGCGGTCCTCAAGTGGGCGGTGTGGGAGATGGAGCGGCGCTACAAGCTGCTCCACGCCAACCACGCGCGGAACCTGATCGACTTCAACAAGAAGGTCGAGGAGAAGAAGCCGCTGCGCGGGCCGCGGGAGACCCTCGCCACCCAGGCGGGCATCCAGAAAGAGCTCCCGCTCGACGGCGAGTACCGGGACGGCGTGCTCCCCTACATCGTGCTGATCGTGGACGAGCTCGCGGACCTGATGCTCACGGTGGCCCACGAAATCGAAACGCCGCTGGCTTCGCTCGCGCAGAAGGCGCGCGCCATCGGCATCCACCTGATCCTCGCCACCCAGCGTCCGTCGGTGAACGTCATCACCGGCCTCATCAAGGCGAACTTCCCCTGCCGGATCGCGTTCCGGGTCTCGGCCAAGGTGGACAGCCGCACCATTCTCGATCAGAACGGCGCGGAGACCCTCCTCGGCAACGGCGACATGCTGTTCCTGCCCCCCGGCAAGAGCGAGCCGCTGCGGGTGCAGGGCGCGTACATCTCGACCGAGGAGACCGAGAAGCTGATGGAATGGTACCAGGCACGCGCCGCGAGGCCTGAGGGCGAGGCGGTCCGCACCGCGATCGAGGAGCAGGTCGAAGCCCTGCGCGCCGCGGACGCCGCGGAAGCGGGAGGCGGCGAGCCGGGCGACATCGGCGAGCGCGACCCGCTCTTCCGTCAGGCGGCGGAAGTCTGCATCCAGAACCAGCTCGGCTCGACGTCGCTCCTGCAGCGGCGGATGAGCATCGGCTACGGGCGCGCCGCGCGCATCATCGATCAGCTGGAGCTGTCCGGGATTCTGGGGCCCGCCAACGGCTCCAAGCCGCGCGACGTGCTGGTGGGACTGGAAGACCTGGATGAGATCTGCGGAAGCGCGGGGTGAACGCGGAAGTGGGATCGCGGAAGTCGGAACCGGCCGCGTGCGTTCCGCGTTCGCGCTTCCGCGTGCTCGTGAGGCAATAGGGTACCGCTCGTCCGTTTTTGGTACCGTCCCCGGCCGGCGAACCGTTAGTTTGCTCCGCGTGAAGAGCGGCCTCCGCACCGACCCGGAACAATGGAAGGACCCGAGGCACCGGGCCGGGCTCGAGGCCGAGCGGCAGGCGATGACCTATCTCCTGGCCCAGGGCTGGACCATCCTGGCGCACCGCTTCCGGGTGGGGCGCACCGAGGTAGACCTGGTGGTTCGGAAGGGATCGCTGGTCGCCTTCGTCGAAGTGAAGGCGCGGCGGGGCGAGGGGTTCGGAGCGCCGGTCGAGGCGGTGACCGGGGCGAAACAGCGGGAGCTGGTCCGGGCGGCGCGGGGCTGGATCGACCGCTATGGCACCACTCCGGACGTGTACCGCTTCGATTGCATCGCCATCCTGAACGGCCGGCTGGAGCACCTGGAGGATGCCTTCCGCCCGGGCTGGCGCTGAATAGGGCTTCGGTATATATTCGGGCCTCACATTTGCGAGGCCCAGGACCCATGTCGAGGACGCTTATGGCGGCGGAAGATCGCGACACCAAGCTGACGGACGAGCGCCGGAAAGCGCTCAACCTCGCCATTACCCAGATCGAGAAGACCTGCGGCAAGGGCTCGATCATGCGGATGGGCTCGGACAGCCCGCAGGTGCGGGTTCCGGCGATTCCCACGGGCGCCATCAACCTGGACGCCGCGATCGGCGTGGGGGGGATCCCGCGAGGCCGGGTGACCGAGATTTTCGGGCCGGAATCGAGCGGGAAGACCACCCTGGCGCTGCACGTCGTCGCCAACGCCCAGCGGACGGGCGGCGCGGCGGCCTACATCGACGCCGAGCACGCGCTGGACGTGGAATACGCCAAGAAGCTCGGCGTGGACATCGACAACCTCCTCGTCTCCCAACCCGACACCGGCGAGCAGGGTCTCGAAATCACCGAGATTCTGGTGCGCTCGGGCGCGGTGGACGTGGTGGTGGTGGATTCGGTGGCGGCGCTCGTGCCCAAGGCGGAAATCGAAGGCGAGATGGGAGACTCCCACGTGGGGCTCCAGGCCCGGCTGATGAGCCAGGCCCTGCGCAAGCTCGCCGGCGCCATCAACCGCTCCCACTGCGCCGTGATCTTCATCAACCAGCTGCGCGAGAAGATCGGCATCATGTTCGGCAATCCGGAGACCACCACCGGCGGGCGCGCCCTCAAGTTCTATTCCTCGGTGCGGCTCGACATGCGGCGCATCGGGCCGGTGAAGGAGCGCGAGGTGGTGATCGGCAACCACGTGCGGGTGAAGGTGGTGAAAAACAAGGTGGCGCCGCCGTTCCGCCAGGCGGAGTTCGATATCATGTTCGACGAGGGAATCAGCCACGAATCGCTGCTGGTGGACATCGCGGCCGAGGTGGGGATCATCGAGAAGTCGGGCGCCTGGTACGCGTACGGGAAGGACCGCATCGGCCAGGGGCGCGAGAACGCCAAGCTCTACCTGAAGGATCACGCGGACCTCTCCCTCGAAATCGAGGCGAAAGTGAAGGAGCACCTCGGCATGCGGCAGGCGGCGGGCCCCGGCACCGACGAGGAGGTGCCCGCGCCGGAGGAGTGATGCCGGTCCTCACCGGACTCGCCCCCGATCCACGCCAGTCCGAATACCGGCTGGTCGAGGTGGACCGGGGGCGTTTTGCGTCCCTCCCCGCCGAGTCGCTGGAGGGGCTGCCGCTCGCGGTGGGGGCCGAGATCCCGCCGCCGGTCT
>Ga0079221_10000019_pt1 | contig 46845 bp, 48 predicted proteins | sample GAAS200_FD_75069 | JGI IMG/M metagenome (GOLD analysis project Ga0079221, IMG submission 75069) | Agricultural soil microbial communities from Georgia to study Nitrogen management - GA AS200 | ecosystem: Environmental > Terrestrial > Soil > Agricultural land | place: USA: Georgia | collected... | reverse complement strand
TCCACCGCGTTTTTCACCACCGCTTCCAGCGCCCATTCGATCAGGACCGGATCGCCGGTCACGGTGGGCCCGGCGCCCGACGCGGTGAGCACCAGCGCCACCGGCGACGCCAGCGTGGGGAGCCGGGGCCGGAAGTAACTCACCACCCGCTCGGCCGCCGCGCCGAGGCCGACCGGCTCCCGGTGGGCGGGCCGGCCGATCCGCTCGAAGCGCTTCGCCACCCGCGCCAGACGCTCGGTATCGGCCTCGAGGTGATCCACCAGCTCGCCGCCCGCGGTCCGGGGATTCTCCCGGAGATACGCGATCCACCCGGTGAGACTCATCAGCGGCGTGCCGAGCTGATGCGCGGACTCCCGCGCCATCGCGACCCAGAGGCGGTCGCGCGCCGCGGCGACCCGCCACCGCATCGCGCCCCACGCCAGCGCCACCATGCAGAGCAGCACGCCGCCCTCGAGCACCGCCAGCAGGGTGAGCCGGCGCGCGATGGGGAGGCCGCCGTAGTGAATGGTGCCGAAGCGGGACTGCAGCGTGGGCGGATTCTGGCGGTCGAGCTCCACGATGAACGCCGCGAGACGGGACGAGTCGCCAAGGGTGCCGGGCGGGACGTTCGCCGTCGCGGTGAGATGGCCCGCCGAGTCGAGCACCACCACCGGCACGCCCAGCTCGCGCACCTGCCCCGCGAGATCGAGGAGGGCGTCGGTGGCCGCGTCGGGCCGGGGATCGGAGAGACCGGAGAAGACACGGCCCAGGATGGTGCTGGTGCGCCGCGCGTCCTCGCGCATGTGGCGCGCCACCACCCAGGCATAGCCTACCGAGAGCGCGCCGAACGCCACCACCAGCCCGAGGAGCAGCGCCGGGCCCACCCGGCGCAAGACCGCCTTAGGCGACACTGGAGCGCGCGAGCCGCTCGACGCCCACGTAGGGCACCAGCGCCGCGGGCAACTGCACGGTGCCGTCCGCCTGCTGTCCCGCTTCGAGCAGCGCCGCGATGGTGCGCGGGAGCGCGAGCCCCGACGCGTTGAGCGTGTGCACGAACTCCGGCTTCTCGCCGGCGCGGGGCCGGAAGCGGATGTTGGCGCGCCGCGCCTGGAAGTCGGTGAAGGAGGACGACGAGGAGACCTCGAGCCAGGCCCGCACCCCCGGCGCCCACACTTCGAGGTCGTAGGTCTTGGCGCTCGCGAATCCGGTGTCGCCCGCGGCGAGAAGCTTCACCCGGTACGGGAGCTCGAGGCGCTGCAGGATCGCCTCCGCGTGCGCGGTGAGCCGCTCGTGCTCGGCGGCCGACTCGGCGGGCCGGACGAACCGCACCAGCTCCACCTTGTCGAACTGATGGACGCGGAGCAGGCCGCGGGTGTCCTTCCCCGCCGCTCCCGCTTCGCGCCGGAAGCAGGGCGTGTACGCGGTGTAGGCGACCGGGAGCTTCGCCCCGTCCAGGATCTCGTCGCGATGAAGATTGGTGAGCGGGACTTCGGCGGTGGGAATGAGGAACAGCTCGTCGGGCGCGGTCTTGTACGCGTCCTCCTCGAACTTGGGCAGCTGCCCGGTCCCCTGCATCACCTCGCGGCGCACCACGAAGGGCGGCTCGACTTCGGTGTAGCCGTGCTCCCTGGTGTGCACGTCGAGCATGAAGTTGATGAGCCCGCGCGCGAGCCGGGCTCCCTGCCCCAACAACACCGGGAATCCGGAGCCCGCGAGCTTCGCCCCGCCCGCCAGATCCAGAATGCCGAGCGACGCGCCCACGTCCCAGTGCGGCGCGAGACCGTTTTCTTCCCGCGGCGCGCCCCACTGCCGGACCACGCGATTCGCCGTCTCGCCGCCGTCCGGCACGTCGGCGAGCGGCAGGTTGGGCACGAAGAGCGCCTTCGCGGAAAGCACCGTTTCAATGTTGCGCAGCTCGTGCTCCAGGGAATTGATGCGGAGCCCGTGCTGCTTCCGCGCCTCGACGATCTCCGGCGGCAGGGCGCCGCCAGATTTCACGCGCGCGCCGTCTTCCTTGGCGTGCGCGTTGCGCTCGGCCTTCAGCTGGTCGAGCTCCCCGGTGAGGCCGCGGCGCCGGCCGTCCAGCTGATCGAGCTCGGCGAGGAGCGCGCCGACACTCGCGTCCCCGCGGCGCGCCAGCGCGGCCCGCACCTGGTCGGGCTCGCTGCGTAAGAGCTTGAGGTCGATCACGACCCTAGGAAGTGGGAAGGCCCGGCTTCAGGCCGCGGTACCCGCAATTCTGGTCGGCGAGGATCCGGAAATCGATTCGGCGTCCGCCCGGCGCCGACGTGGTGTCGATGTGAAGGACCTGCAGCTTGGCGTACAGGAACACGGTCGCGCCGAAGCTGCACACCGTGGGGCGGGACCGGATCACCGCGATGGTGCCGCTGTCCACCACCACCCGCATCGTATCCACGTAGGTGCCGGTGGGAGCGTTGAAGATGGAATCGAAGGGCGTGGTGAGCACGCGGATCCCCGACGCCTGCCCCAGGCCCAGCGCCCCGGTCGGCAGCAACACCGCCTTGCCCGTGGAGTCGATGTCGAACGCGAAGTCGAAGGTGGGACTGCGGTCGGTCCGGACCCGCGCGGTATCGGAGATGTTGTAGGCCGACGGCTCGGTGATGGGAGTCCCGGTGAGCGCGAACAGCGAGATCGTGTCCACCGCGTTCGAGTCGAGCGGCGGCGGGAGCTGATTGAGATCCGAACACGCGGTCGCGGCGGTGCCCGCGGCGGCGAGGGCCGCGAGGATCACGGCGAAGAGCAAACGGGGGCGCGGGGAAGTCATCGAGTGAGGTGAAGATACCGGAGCGCGCCGGAGTGGGTCAACCCACGGTCCCTGCTTGACTTCGACCTTTTCGGGGTCTAGCTTGGCCCCCCGTATGACGACGATCCGGGACGTGGTCCTTGCGCTCTCCCAGCGCGACGGCGTCGACGCCGTGGTGGTCGTCGGCTCCGACGGGCTGGCCATCGACGCGCGCGCCGGGAACGGCGTGGACACCGAGAACGTCGCGGCGCTGGTGCCGTCGGTCATCAAGGCGATGACCCAGCTGGGGGAAGCGGCGGCCCGCGGGGAATTCGGCACCGCGGTGCTCGAGTTCGGGAAGGGCCTCGCCGTGGTCTCCGTCCTCTCGGTCGACGCCCTCCTCGTGATCCTGATCCGCCCGGCCACCAATGTCGGGGGCCTGCTCTTCGATCTCCGGCGCCATCGGTCGGCCATCGCCGGCCTGCTCTGATCGGCGCCGGCGGGTGACCCCGGTGCCACAAGCTCCCGCCCCGCGCGCGGGCCCCAAGCGCCGCCTCCTGGTCGTGGACGACGAACCGTACGTGGGCCTGCTGCTCCGCCCCCGCCTCGAAGACCGGGGCTATCGGGTGCGCCTCGCGCGCAACCTGGCGCAGGCCCGCGCCACCCTCGACGCCGAGGGCGGCACCCCGGACGCCCTGCTCCTCGACCTCCGCCTCCCCGACGGCTCCGGGCTCGATCTGCTCCGCGAGCTGCGCTCGCGTCCGGCCACGGCGAACCTCCCCGTCATCGTCCTCACCGCCGAGGGTGACGACGAAGTGCTGCGCGACGTGCGCGCCCTCGGCGCCCGACTGCTGACCAAACCGTTCAGTCCGAGCAAGCTGACCGGACACCTGGCCGCCATGCTCGGTGACGCCGCCGACGAAGAGGAGGGCAAGTGAGCACCTGGGCGGTGATCCTCGCCGGCGGGTCGGGCACGCGCTTCTGGCCCCTCTCGACGTCCGAGCGTCCCAAGCAGCTCCTGCCCCTCGCCGGCGACCGGCCGCTCCTGGTGCAGGCGGTGGAGCGGCTCCGCGGATTGGTCCCGCCGGACCGGGTGCTCATCATCACCGGCCCTTTCCTCGTGGACCAGGTCGCCGCCCGGGTGCCGGCGGTCCCGCGGGCGCAGATCTTCGCGGAGCCTCAGGCCGCGTCCACCGCACCCGCCCTCTCCTGGGCCGCGCACTGGATCGCGCGCGCCGACCCCGGCGCCGCGATGCTCTCGCTCCACGCCGACTGGGCGGTCGGTGACGACGCGGCCTTCCGTGCCGCGGCCGAGCGCGCGGTGGCGCTCGCCGAGAAGCAGGACATCCTGGTCACCGTCGGCGTGAAGCCGAGCCGCAACGAAACCGGCTACGGCTACATCGTCCCCGGCGCGCGGCTCGGCGCCGGCCGCCGGGTCCGGCGCTTCGTGGAGAAGCCAAGTCCCGCGCGCGCGAAGCAGCTGCGCCGTCAGGGGGCGCTCTGGAATACCGGACTCTTCGCCTGGAGCGCGGAGCGCTACCTCGAAGAGGCGCGCACCCACGCCCGCGAGCTGAAGGCCGGGTGGGGGCCCCTCGCGAGCGGCGACGTGCCCGGTTTCTTCGCCGCGGTGAAACCCGTCGCCGTGGACGTGGCGGTGCTGGAGCGCACCCGCCGCCTCGGCGTGCTCGCGGGAACGTTCCGGTGGGACGACATCGGTTCCTGGGACGCGCTCTTGCGCATCCGGAAGACCGACGCCCGCGGCAACGTGGTGGTCGGCAACGTCACGCTCTCCGACGACGTGCGCCGCTCCGTGATCTGGTCCGACTCCGATCACCTCGCCGTGATCGGCGTGCAGGACACGGTGGTGGTGCGCGCCAACGGGCACACGCTGGTGATGCCGACGGGGAAGGCCGAGCACCTGAAGGCGATGGTCCAGCGCCTGTGACCGTGGCCCTGTATCTGCTCGATCCCGAGCCGGCGCCGCCGTGGATTCCGTTCGCTGGGGCGCGGCCCCTCTCCGAGCTCCGCGCCGGCGCGCACCTGGTGCGCGAGCGCTGGGAGGCGTTCATCGGCAGTGAGGCGGCCGAGATTCTCACGCTCCCCCATCTCGCGCGCTTCGCCGAAGCGGGAGTCCCCCGCACCGCCGCGCGGCATCCGATCGCGGGACCCGCGGTGATCGGCTCCTCTACCTTCGCGCCCCGCGGGATCGCGCCGGTCCTTCCCGAGACCGCGTGCCGCCTGGTCTGCCGCGGCGTCACCGTGGGCTGGAGCGTGCCCCCCGGCGCCTCCTGGGAAGGCCCCCGCCCCGACGCGGCGCCGGTCGAGGTGCCGGGCGTGGTTCTCCACGGCGTGCACGACCTCATCGCGGCGCTCCCGCGGCTCCTCGGCGAGGACGTCGCCCGGCTGCTGGGCGACTCCGACCCCGTGCCCGCCGGCGCGATCGTGATCGGAGATCCCGGGGCCCTGGGACTCCGCGGCGCGCTGGTCGAGCCCGGTGTGGTCTTCGACGTGAGCGCGGGGCCGATCGTGCTGGAGACGGGGGTGGAGGTGAAGGCGGGAACGCGGCTCGAAGGACCGCTGTGGGTCGGCGCGAACACGCGGCTCCTGGGGAGCACCATTCGCGGCTCCGCCATCGGTCCGCACTGCGTGGTACGCGGGGAGGTCTCTTCCTCGGTGTTCCTGGGCTACGCCAACAAGGCGCACGACGGATTTCTGGGGCATTCGGTGATCGGCCGCTGGGTCAACCTCGGCGCGGGCACCATCACCTCGAATCTCAAGAACACCTACGGCGCGGTGCGCCTCGACGCCAACGGGCACCCGGTGGACACCGGCCTGCAAAATCTCGGCTCCCTGATCGGCGACCACGCCAAGCTCGCGATCGGCACGCTGCTCGGCACCGGCACCATCGTCGGCGCCGGGGCCAACGTGTTCGAGGAGGTCCGGCCGCCGAAGTACGTCCCGCCCTTCGCCTGGGGCGGCTCGGGCACCGCGCGCATGACCCGCGACGGATTCCTCACCGTGGCGGAGCGGGTGCTCCCCCGGCGCGACGTCCCGGTGGACGAGCCGACGCGCGCGATGTTGGGGCGGATCTACGACTGGATGACGAAGTAGGTCACCACGCCCTCGCCGTGTCCGGCGGCGCGGCGGGAACCTTCAAGGAATCGGGTCGCGGCGTCGCGGGGCCGACGCGCTTCAGCGTGACGGGCTTCTCGAGATCGCCGCCGGACAGCGTGAGCGCTTCGCCCGACACCTTCATGCCGTAGACCTCCCACACGCCGTCGCCCAGCGTGATCCAGAGGCTGTCCGCCACCACCCGCCAGCGCGCGACCTGATCGGGCTGCTCGCCGAACTGCGCCGAGCTGTCGCCGCGCACGATGACGTGCCGGAGCCCCTGGTCGGTCTTGGCCTGCCAGTCCCCTTCGAGATGCACCCGATGCGCCACCGCCTGGGCGGCGAGGGTGCCGGCGGGCGGGACGAGGAAAGCCAGCAGCGCGGCGGTCACGAATTTCACGGACTGCGTCACTCCGTTCCTGGGGCTGTAATAGATACCCTGGCGGAGCCGGAACGTCACGTGTTGGGAACCACGGCGGCTTCGTCCTGCAGGACCGCGAGCTGGGGCTCCCACTGCCGCATCATGGTGGTGAACGGGCCCACGATCTCGGGGTCGAACTCCTCGCCCGCCCGCTCCCCGAGATACGCGACGACTTTTTCCTGCGCCCACGCGTCGCGGTAGGGACGCTTGGTGCGGAGCGCGTCGTAGACGTCGCAAACGTGCACCAGCTTGCTCGCGCGGTGGCATTCGCGCCGGAATCGGAACGGGGGATACCCGCCGCCGTTGAGCATCACGTGGTGTTCGTAGGCGTCCACGGCCGCGACCTCCAGGTCCTCCTCCGATTCGAGGATGATGCGGGCGCCGTCGGCGGGGTGCCGGTTCATCAGCTCCCGCTCTTCCGCCGACAGCTTGCCGGGCTTGGTGAGCACCTCGATCGGAATCCGGACCTTGCCCAGATCATGCAGGAGACCGGAGATGCCGAACGCCCGGACGTCCGCCGCGCCCAGGCCGATGAACTCGGCCAGCGCCATCGCCAGCACCGACACGTTCATGGAGTGGGTGGTGGTGTACTGATCGAACTCCTTGAGCTGGAGGAGCGGGAGCACGATCTGCTGGCCCCCGTGCATCGCCACCGAGAGCGATCGGACCACGGCTTCGGCCTCGACCAGCGGCAGGTCGCCGCGGGTCGCGACTTCCTGGTGCAGCCAGCGGATGGCATCCGCCTCGTCGCCCAGGGAGAAGCTGATGGTCGCGGTCGGCAGCGATTCCTGGGGCGCCTCCTGCTCGCCCCGCACCCCGACGGCCCCGAACCGGATGCTGGAACGCCGCTGGGGGCGCGCTTCCGCGGTATTGATGAAAGCGAGGGTGAGGCGGGCGAGGATTTCCTCCAAAAACTCTTCGAACTCCTCCCGGCTCACCTGGTCCGCGAATTCGAGCCGCTGCACGCCGGCGTCGGCCAGCCGTCGCGACCAGTCCCACGCCTTGAGCTCCTTCAGCGGCAGGCGGTCGAAGATGATTTCGTCGCCCAGGAAGGTGAAGAGCGGGCGCGGCGTGGCGGTCTGGAGGTCGCGCAGTTCCTGATACGCGGCGTCGATGGCGCGCTCCCGGGCGGGGTGGCCGTCCTTGTAGAGCGTCATGGACGCGAGCGCCTGGGCGAAGCCGCCGAGGAACCGGGCCGGATCACTCACCGGCGGACCCCGGGTCGGTGGCGGCGCGCACCTCGGCGTCGGGAGAGACGGCGGCGCGGGCGAGCACGGCGGTGGACCGGCGGTCGCTTCCCCACGCGGTCGCGAGAGCCTGGAGGGCCGCGAGCAGCTCGGGCGACCGGGGTGGAAGCTTGGGGCGCCCGAGCCAGGTCTTGCCGCCGTCGGTCAGCGTGAGAAACACGTCGAGCGCGGTGGGCGACGCGGTGCGCGCGAGGACCCGCACCGCGAGCACCCGGAGATCGGACGCGAGGTCGCGCTTCACGGCGATCTGCGCCACCGCCGGAAGCAGGACGGGCGGGCATCCCTGCAGCGCCGCCACGAGCGCGGTCTGGAGGGTACGCGGATCGGGATCCTTGAGCGCCACCCGGAGCGCCGCTTCGCGCTCGGCGGGGAGCTTGAGCTGGATCTTGAACGCCTGCCAGCGCACCCGCGCGTCCGGGTGATTGGCGAAGGGAACCGCCGAAAATCCCGCGGGGAGATGCGGCAGCTCGTCCAGCAGGCCGAGCATGTTGCGCTGCACGTACCAGCGCTCGTCGCCGAGACGCTCGACCGCGAGGGGCCCGACCGCATCGCCGAGGCGCGCCAGGCGCTCGAGGAGCGAGCGCCGCGTCGCGCGGGATTCGGAGGCGGCGAGCGCGTCGAACATCGGCGTCGCCGCCGCCTGGCCCAGGCGGGATACCAGGCGGTCCACCGTCTCGAACGCGATCGGTTCCACCTCGAGCAACCCGTGCAAGGCCTCGGGCGTCGCGACCCGCTCCCAGATCGCCTGCGTCGTCGCGTTGCCGTTTCCCTTCTCCAGCACGTCGAACAGCGCGCCCAATTTCCGTTCCGCCACCAGCCGATCCACCGCGCGCCAGACCAGCGGGCCCACCATTTCCACTTCCAGGCTCATCTCCACCAGCCGCGTGTCCTCGGCGGCGTGGGTCTGCTCGGCCGCCACGGCGAAGACCGGCGCCGCCTTCGCCATCCGCTGCAGCGCTTCCCCGTAGGCGCCAGGGTTCGGATCGTCGAGCTCCCAGCCGGCGAGGAGCTGCTGCACCTGCTCCCGGAGCTCGGACTCGGCGCGCGGGCGCGCGACCACGCTGCCCCGGTCGGCGTGCGCGGCCAGCTTGGAGAGCAAGCGGAACATCGAATGCGAAATGGTCTGATGCGACGTGTCGGCGGCGGCGCGGACGATCTCGAGCACGGCGTCCACCGCCATCCCGTGGCTCGCGTCCAGCACGAACTTCTGACGCTGCGCGAAGTCCCCGCCCATCTCCACCAGCCGCTTCAGCGTCTCGGGATGCATCTCGTGGATCAGCCGCGAGGTCCGGCGCTTGAGCTCCACCGCTTCCGCTCCGCCCGCGGCCTTCAACTCTTCCGCGATCTGCAGCAGGTAGCCCACGATCACCTGGTCGTACGCCTCCCCGCCCTGCGCCTGGTGCTCGTCGATCGCCTTCGCGATGACCGCCGGCCGGGTGGAGGGGAGGTCGCCTTCGACCAGGGACTGGCCCGCCAGCGCCGCGCGCGCGAGGCCGATCCAGAGCTGGGCGCTCCGCGACCCGCCGCCCATGTCGCCGCTCCCGGCGGATGGCGTCTCGGAACGCTCCTCCAGGAGCTCGAGGCGCTCGTAGGTGAGCGGGTGGAGGCGGATGTGCGGCCAGGCCTGCAGGGCGTCGGCGGGCCCCAGGCCCAGCGGGCTTCCCGTCCGGTCCGCCTCCACCGCGAGGGTGCGAAGCATGTCCTCCACCTCCGGGGGCTCGACCCCGCGGGAAATGGTGACCGCGCCCAGATGGTGCCGGTGGAGCCGGCCGGCCAGCTCGGCCAGGACCGGGTGCTTGGGATCGGTGGCGACTCCTTCGATGATGAGCTGGTTGCGCGCCACGCCGAGCGAGATGCTGGGCCGCTCTTCCATGAGCTGCCGGGCGCGCCGGACCACGCCCGCCGCCGCGGGCGCGAGGGAGGGGTGGCCCGACGGGTACATGGCGTGCTTATGCAACGCGATCGAGAGCTCGATCAGGAACTCACCGAGTTCGCGGGAAAGGGTCGCCCGTTCGGGAGCCGACGGGGTGCCGGTCACCTGGCCCCCGCAAAGACCGCTAGAGGCGGCATCGCTACCAAGCTAACGCCGCCCCGATGTGCCCGGCATCACCCGCGCTCATGAAGAAAACCCCGGAAAACAGAGACGCCCCGGGGATTTTCCCCGGGGCGCCCTGTGGGTCGGTGCGCCTGTGTGGCGCGTTTCTTAGTGGATTCCTCCCTACCTCAGCAATGGCTACGGGCTCTTCGGGATCAATCCGCCGACGAGAGCACCGCCGATAAATCCCACGGCCCCTCCAAGCCCGGCCCAGAGTAACGGGCAGCCAACGCCGCCGTCGTCCGCACAGATGCCGTCGTGAGCCATTACGGCGCTGCCCACCCCCACCACCGTCGCACCCAGCACCCCCCCGAGAACCCAGTATGTCGCAGGCGCGACGCTCGCGTCCATCAGTCGTGGTGGGGGGAGAGTGTCAGATGTCTGGCGCAGCGCCCGGAAGGTCATGCGCTGAGTCTCAAACACCGGCGGTAACTCAGGACCCTGGGCGATCACGCTTGTAGGAAGGCCGAGTGCGCCAAGGAGGATCAGTAACCCTGCCAGGAGTGTCAGTGTCATGGTCACCTCATTGACAGCCGCTGACACCGGTTGTCGCAAATCCCCAGTAGATCAGCTTGCTGAGATACGACGCTGCTTCACCCCCGCCGATGCTGTCCGGCACCCATCCGCGAAAGCTCTTTTCGGTCCAGTAACATTCGGTGCGGCGTCCTCCGAAGTACTCGTACGACGAGTCGCGGCTTGTCACTTGGTTGATAAATGGGTTGGATTCGCTGCCAATATTCCAATAGGCGCTCCAATCCACTCGTGCCGAGGTATCGTCGTCGCTACAGTCATCAGCGCCGAAGTAGTCCGTCCAAGAATTGCAGTCACGTTCGTGGAAATAGTTCGCGTGCTTTTGCTCCGCTACCCACGCCCTCGGATATCCGCCCCCAGGGGTCTCGGGGTACTCCACCGATGCGTACCCACGAGTAGCGTCGAAGGTAGAGATGTTCCAATCGGTATGGTGAGAATACCGCGCGCTCTGGAGGACCCAGTGCTTGCTTCCCGGGTGGTACGAAATCGTAAGCCAAATGGACTCCGAGTCTCCATTGTGGCAGCCCCACGATTCGTGGCCGGTGGGCGGGGAACAGCCCCACTGAACGCTACCCAGGTCTCGATAATACGACAGGAGGTATCCCACCACGACTTGGCCACTACTGTCGGGCCGCGCCACCCAGTAAGGCTCACCGCGAACGTCGTCGTGCCAACTCGAATACCGGAGCTCCGGTCGGAAAGCATAGGAGATCAGGTTCTCACAGTAGTCGGCAAGGTCATCGGCGTCGGCATCGGTCCAACCACCGTCGATGCAGAAATCCGGGTCGATATCATTCCCGAGAAAGATGCCGATGGAATCGGGGTTGGGGTCGGAGTCATTGCACCCCAACTGGCACATCGGCCCCCGGGGGTTTCCGTCGACCAGACCGGTATCCATCCGCCGCGGCGGTAGCGCGGTCGGGCCGCGGAGATCGGCGCAGGTCGTCAGCACCACCAACAGAGCCGGAGCCATCACGACGCGCGAACGCGGCATCAGTCATTCCCTGGTCCGTGACCGCAATTACGTTAATTCGCCCCCCCCCCGGAACACGCAAGAGTTGCGACCTCGCCACATCCCAAACAGAGACGCCCCGGGGACTTTCCCCGGGGCGCCCTGTCCTGCCTTGCCTAGGCGTCTCTAGCGTCGCGGCGTCTAGGTATTAGTACATCCCACCCATGCCGCCGCCGCCCGGCATCGGCGGAGCCTTTTCCTTCTCCTTCTTCTCCACCACCACGCACTCGGTGGTGAGGAGCAGGCCCGCGATGGAGGCCGCGTTCTGCAGCGCGGTCCGGGTGACCTTGGTGGGATCGATCACCCCCGAGGCCACCAGGTCCTCGTAGCTGTCGGTCTGGGCGTTGTAGCCGAAGTTCTTGTCCTTCGACTCCTTCACCTTGCCGACCACAATCGAGCTCTCGGCGCCCGCGTTCTGGGCGATCATCCGGATCGGCTCTTCGATGGCCCGGCGGATGATCTCGATGCCGATCTTCTCGTCCTCGCCGGAGCCGCGCACCTTTTCGAGCGCGCGCTGGGCGTACAGCAGGGCCACGCCGCCGCCGGGGACGATCCCTTCCTCGACCGCCGCGCGGGTCGCGTGCAGCGCATCCTCCACCCGCGCCTTCTTCTCCTTCATTTCGGTCTCGGTGGCCGCGCCCACGTTGATGACCGCGACGCCGCCCGCCAGCTTGGCGAGCCGCTCCTGCAGTTTCTCCTTGTCGTAGTCCGACGTGGACTTGTCGATCGCGGCCTTGATCTCGTTGATGCGGCCCTGAATGTCGCCCTGCTTGCCCTTCCCGCCCACGATGGTGGTGTTGTCCTTGTCCACCACGATGCGCTTGGACTGGCCGAGATCGTTGAGCACCGTGTTCTCGAGCTTCAGGCCCTTTTCCTCGGCGATCAGCTTGCCGCCGGTGACCTTCTCGATGTCGATCAGCATCTCCTTGCGCCGGTCGCCGAACCCGGGGGCCTTGACGGCCACCACTTTCAGCGTGCCGCGGAGCTTGTTGACGACCAGCGTGGCGAGCGCCTCACCCTCGACGTCCTCGGCCACGATGAGCAGGGGCTTGCCGGTCTGGGCGACCTTCTCCAGCACCGGAAGCAGGTCCTTCATCGAGGAGATCTTCTTGTCGTGGAGCAGGATGTAGGCGTCTTCCAGGACCGCCTCCATCTTCTCGGGATCGGTGATGAAGTAAGGCGAGAGATAGCCGCGGTCGAACTGCATGCCGTCCACGGTCTCGAGCGTGGTTTCCAGGCCGCGGGCTTCCTCGACCGTGATCACGCCGTCCTTGCCGACCTTCTCCATCGCCTCGGCGATCAGCTTGCCGATCTCGGCGTCGTTGTTGGCCGAGATGGTGCCGACCTGGGCGATTTCCTTGCGGCCCGCGGTGGGCACGGAGAGCTTCTTCAGCTCCTCGACCACGGCCTCGACCGCCTTGTCGATGCCGCGCTTCAGCGCCATCGGGTTCACGCCCGCGGTGACCGACTTCAGGCCTTCGCGGTAGACCGCCTGGGCGAGCACGGTGGCGGTGGTGGTGCCGTCGCCGGCCAGGTCCGAGGTCTTGGTCGCCACTTCCTTCACCATCTGGGCGCCCATGTTCTCGACTTCGTCCTCGAGCTCGATTTCCTTGGCGACGGTGACGCCGTCCTTGGTGACGGTGGGGTTCCCGAATTTCTTGTCGATGACCACGTTCCGGCCCTTGGGGCCGAGGGTCACCTTCACCGCGTCGGCCAGCTTGTCCACGCCCTTCTTCAAGCGCGCGCGGGCCTCGGTGCTGAATTCCAGATACTTGGCAGCCATCTGCTAATCCTCCTGGGAAAGCCGCGAGTTACGCGAGCTTGGCGATGACGTCGGATTCCTTGATCAGGATGATCTCTTCCCCGTCCAGCTCCACCTGGGTGCCGGAGTACTTCCCGTAGATCACGCGGTCGCCGACCTTCAGCTCCATGGCGACCTTTTCGCCCTTCTCCACCCGGCCCGGACCCACGGCGATGATGTCGCCCTGGATCGGCTTTTCCTTGGCGGTGTCCGGGATGTAGAGCCCGCCTTTCATGGTTTCGGTCTCCTCCGAGGGCCGGATCGCGACGCGATCGGCGAGCGGAAAGAGCTTGAGCTTGGTCTTGGTCGCGGTTGCCATGCGCCCGAACCTCCAGCTTGAGGCAGTTGTAGGTTGTGAGTGGCTACGGCCTAAGTGACGGTGGATTATGATTATTAGCACTCCTGCCCATCGAGTGCCAATCAACCGGTGGGAATCTCTCCCGTTACGAGGCTGAAGTCAAGACCCGGCTGCGGCGGCCTCCCGGGCCCGGGCGAGGAGGGAGTCCGCCACGATCTCGGCGCAGCGCGCGGGGTCGGCCGGGAGCGAATCGAGGGGAAGCGTGACCGCGGCCACGATCACGCCACTCCGCGTGTCGGCGACCCGGACGTGGAGCCAGGCGGGCCCCGGGACTTTCCCGGTGGGAGGCTCCCGAAAGACGTAGCTGAAAAGCGCCGCCGCCGGCCGCCCCCCGCCCCGGATCGCGTCCCGCACCTTGAAGCCACGATGCTTCAGGGCAGACGCGAGGGCCTTCTGGAACGGAGATTCGGGCGGGACCACCAGCTGGTAGCCTTTGAGCGAGCCGGGCACCGCCATCGGGCCGCCGGACGCGCACCCGACCGCCAGCAGCACGGCAACCGCGGCTGTTCTCACTCGAGTATCCGCCGCGCGCCGACCCAGCGCGGGATCCAGTACCCGCCCTCGGGGTCCTCCGGGTCCAGGAACGAGAGTCGGACTCCGGAGGAGCTCGAGTGGATGAACTTGTGCTCGCCGACGTACATCCCGACGTGGGTGATCCCGCCCCCCGGCGCCCCCGAGAACAGCAGGATGTCGCCCGGCCTCAACTCATCGAGGTTCTTCTTCACCTCGAGCCCCGCACGCGCCTGCTCGTGACTGGTGCGCGGCAGGCGGATCCCGTGCCGGCCGTAGGCGTACTGGATCAACCCCGAGCAATCGAATCCGTTCTCGGCCGTCCCGCCCCACTGGTACGGGGTCCCGATCGCGTCGAGCGCGGTGCGCACCACATCCGCCGCATTCCCTTTGACGTCGGTGGGAACCTCGGGGGGCAGGTTCCGCGCGGGATCCTCAGCCGGCGCCGGGCTCCCGTGCTCGAGACCGCCCCCGTGGCCGAGGTGAATGGACAGTCCCACCGCCGCCGAGAGCGCTTTGCGGGCGTCGGAACCGAGGTTCCAGAACCCTCGGGGGCCGCGGTCCTCGATCCGGTACCGCGCCTCAGCGTCGAAGGCGAGCCAGGACGCGGGACGCCACTCGAGCCCCATGCCGGCGCTCCATTGGATCCCGAGCGTGTGCTCGGTCGTGTCGGTCGAGAGACCGATGGTGGCGCCGAGGATTCCGTAGGGACTCAACCCCCGATAAGGCCGGAACGCGGTCAGCTCGTAGCCGGCGCCGTAGAACGCGCGCCGGCGGCCCAGAGCATCGTTGATCGAGACCGCGGCGGCAAAGCCGTGCCACAGGGGCCCGAGCAGCGGCTCACTGGTCCGAAGCTCATAGGTGGAAGCGCCACCCCCTTCGGCCCATCGCCCCACCCGGACTTCGACGTCCCTGCCCTGCGCCGCGAGCCCGGCGGGCGCGAGCAGGATGAGGAGGAGGCGCCGCGCGATCACCGGGAGTCCGGCACGGCGCCCGCGTCGTCCGCGGGAAGCGCCGCCATGTGGTGGGAGAGGCGGTGCGGCAGCCGGCGCATGAAGCGGACCCAGACCCAGAGCGTCGTCAGCCCGGCCGCGAAGGCGCACCCGATCGCCACCGCCAGCATCGCCACCGGCGATTTGAAGCCCACCGCGATCAGCGCGCCCAGCCACACCCCGAAACGCGAAGCTCCCCACGCCAGCACGGGCGTGAGGAGCCAACCGACGACGACCAGCGCGTGGGCCAGCCAGCGGGGCAAGGGTGGCGTCCGTCAGCCTTTCCGCGCCACGGCGACGACGGCGAAGACCGTGAGCACGACGGCGAAGGACCCGCCGGCCAGCGCGGGGAGCACGAACCGGTCTCCCGAAAGCCGCGCGATGGCGGTGACGATCACCGCGGCGGCGAGCACCGGCGCCGCGATTCCGGCGAGCGACGTGGTCCCCTTGGCGGCGCGCCCGGCGGTGAGCATCCCGCCCTGCCAGGCGACGAAGGTGGCGAGCATCCACCAGATGGGGAGGTACCACCAGGTGCTCCCGCCGCCCAAGGCGTCCCAGGTCCACGGATAGGCCTTGAAGGGCCGAAGCAGGACGATGTCCACCACCATGAAGGTGACGCTGCCGCAGAGCCCGATCGCCGCCGCGGCCGCGATGCCTTCGGTGTGGCGGGCCACCGACCACTGCGCGGGGAGGAAGCTCACCGCCGTCCCCGCCACGAGCACCACCACGGATTCCACCAGATCCCGAGCCAGGCCGGCCGCCATCATCCGCCAGACGGCGAGGTAGACGATCACCGACACCGCGGTGACGAGGCCGATCTTGACCCCGGAAAGGACGATGAGGCGGAAATCCGAACGATCGGATGTGGCGGGAGCCGTGCCGGCGGTCATGCTCGCTCCTAGAGAGATGGGCGGTTCAAGGCCAAATCTAGCAAGGGAGTCCTATCGGGCAAACACCACGAGCACCGCGAGGTCCGTTACCGCCCAGGCGGCGAGGGCCCGGTACATCCCCCGCTGGTGGCGCTTCGGAGTCCACCCGGCGTAGCCCGTGCGCCAGGGTATGAGGACCCGAAGCCACAGGAGGAGCGGGGCCACGAGCACGGCCGCCCAGACTCCCACCGAGAGCGCGAGCGCCGCGGCCCCGAAGAGCGCGAACGCGAGCAGCACCGTCGCGAGGGCGACGGTGAGGCTCCGGCCCATCCCGAGGATGAGCGCCAGGGTGCGGTCGCCGCGCCGCCGGTCTTCGTCGAATTGATACAGCTGGGTGAGCGGGTAGAGTCCCGCGAAGAGCGGGCAGAACGCCAGCAAGGCGAGGCCGTGGCCCAGGTCGAGCGGCCGCCCGGTCGCGGCCCAGCCGGCGTACGGCGTGAGGGTGCCGAAGCCCCACATGTTGATGACCCAGTCCACGCCCGCCACCGCCTTGAACCGGAAGGGCGGGACCGAGTAAAGCACGGAGAGCGCGAAACAGATCCCGTAGGCGATCTGATAGGACGGCGGGAGCCGCAGCGCGAGGAGTTGGCCGCCGACGAGGAGCGCGACGCTCACCAGCAGCAGGTGCCGCGGGAGCGCCGGGGGCGCCACCAGGTAGCCGATGTCCCCTTCGTCCCGATCGAAGACGCTGTTGATGGCGAGGGTCCCGCCGTTCAGGAACACCACCCATACCACGAGCCCCCACGCCGCGGGAGCCAGCCCACTACCCCGCGCCACCCCACTCCATCCGACGGCGAGGATGTAACCCACGAGGGTGTGCGCCGCCATGATCGGCCACTCGGCGGGGCGGAGGTGGAGGACGTAGGAAAAGACGTCACCGGGCAGGAGGCGGTAGCCCCAGCGCCGCCAGGCGTTGAGCGATCTCGCGTCCGTCACCAGCCGAGGCCCAGCGCCCGCGCCGCGAGCCGGAGCCCGGTGAGCGTGAGCTCCGGGTGCGTGGATTCGATCTCCCGGGTGAGCGGCACCACCAGGCCGGCGAGCCCGCCGGTCGCGATGACCTTGGGGATGACGCGATTGGGCCATTCGGCCTTGATGCGCCGCACCAGCCCGTCCACCGCCTCGGCGGTGCCGAGGAGCACGCCCGCGCGGATGCAGTCGTCGGTGCGGCGGCCGATGACGTGATCCGGGGCCACGAGCTCGGTCGCGGGGAGCTTCGCGGTGCGCGAGACCAGCGCGTCGGACGCGGTGCGCAACCCGGGCATGATCACGCCGCCGATGAAGCGCCCGTCCCCGGTGATGCAGTCGAAGGTGGTGGCGGTCCCGAAGTCGACCACGACGGTATCCTGCTTGAAGAGCTGCGAAGCCGCGAGCGTGTTCAGGATCCGGTCCGCGCCGACGGTGAGCGGCTCCTCGACGTCGAGACGGATCGGGAGCTTGGAGTGCCCGTCCACGATGACGGGGCGCACCGCGGTCGCGCGCTCCACCGCCTCGCAAACGCTCTGGGTGACGGGCGGCACCACCGAAGCGACGATGGCGGCGCGGATCTCCTGCGTAGACCGCCCGTCCTGGGTGAGGTAGGACGTGATGGCGGCCGCCCATTCGTCCGCGGTGCGGGCGGCGGTGGTGGTGAGGCGCCAGAACGATTCCAGCCGGTCGTCCTGAAAGAGACCGAGCTTGGTCTCGGTGTTGTTGATGTTCAGCGCGAGGAGCACGGCGGACAAGATAGACGGGGAGAAAGGCTCACGCGAGCGCGACGTGGCCTTCCCGCACTCGCGTGGTGCCGGCCCCGGAATCCACGAGCAGGGCGCCGTCGGGCGCGATCCCCTGGGCCCGGCCCGCGATCGGCGAGACGATCTGGCGCCCTTTCAGCCAGTCCTTGCGTCCAAAGGCCTGGCACTCGGCGTCGGAGAGGCGGGGCGCGGCGGCGGCCAGGGCGGCGAGAGCGGGAATGAGGCGGTCGAGGAGCGCGAGGCGGGTCACGGCGGGCGCGAACTCCTTGAGCGCGGTCGCGCGATCGGCGAGCTCGGCGGGCACGTCGTTCACCACGTTCACGCCCACGCCCACCGCCACCCACTGGGGGCGGTCCCCCTGCCATCGTGCCTCGCAGAGCACGCCCGCCACCTTCTGATTGCCGAGGAGCACGTCGTTGGGCCACTTCACGGCCGCGAGGGAGCGGCCGAGGACCCGGTCCGCGGCTTCCGCCACCGCGAGCCCCGCGCGAATCGCGATCGCGCCCGCTTCGAGCGCGGGGGGCCGGAACAGCATCGCCACCCAGGCGCCGCCCGCGGGAGAGCGCCAGGTTCTGCCGTCCCGCCCCCGCCCCGCGGTCTGTTCCTCGGCGATCACCACCGATCCGGGAGGCGCGCCCTGGGCCGCGATCTCGTGGATCGCGTCGAGCGCGGAGGGGAGCTGGCGGAAGACGCCGCACTGGGGGACGCCCCATCGCGCCGCGAGAGCCGACGCCGGGACGCCGTCGATCGTCATCGATGCCACAGCAAACCGTACGCGATGGTCAGCGCCCCGACGGTCCAGCAGTAGGGGGCGAAGCTGTAGAACCGCCCGCGCCGCAGCAACGCGACGAGAAAGCGGATGCTCCAGATCCCGCTCGCGAATGCCACCAGGAATCCGACCGCCAGGGGCACCGCGCCGACCGCCGCGACGTCGACAGCGGCGTGGCGCCCTTCGATCAGCGCCGCGCCCGCGATCACGGGAATCGAAAGCAGAAAGCTGAACTCGGCCGCCTCGTTGGGACCGAGGCCGCCCCAGAGCGCCGCCGCGACGGTCGAACCGGAGCGGGAAATCCCGCGATAGACCGCCGCAACGGCCTGCGCCAGGCCGATCCCTGCCGCGCCCCGGACGGTGGGCTCCACCCGGCTGCCCGAGAGACGCCGGGTGGACCAGTTGATGAAACCGGTGACGACGAACCCGATGCCGATGAGCACCACGGAGGTGTCCGCCTCCTCCACCTGGCGATGAAAGAGCGCGCCCACCACCCCCGCCGGTACCGTCGCGATGATCAGCAAGCCGGCTCGCCGCAACTCCGCGCGGTCGAGGGCCACCACGCCACGAATGAGCCCCCAGAGGCGCCCGCCGTAGACCACGAGCACCGCGAAGAGCGTCGCCACGTGAAGGGACACCTCCACGAAGACGCCCGGCGCGCGGACGCCGGTCACGACCTCGAGCACCCGCAGGTGCCCCGACGAGGAGACGGGGAGGAACTCGCTCAGGCCCTGCACCAGTCCCAGCACGACTCCCTGCCAGATCGTCACCAGACCCTCCCCAGGGTGAGCGCCACCAGTCCCAGCACAATCGCGACCTTGAGCGCGAAGCTCACGCGCCCGGCCCGCCCGCGGCGGAGCCGGAGTCCGGCCCCGAGGGCCAGCACCTGCGCCGGCGCGGCCGCGGGAAAGTACGCGGCCCCGTAACCCGCCGCCCAGGGCAACGCGACGCTCACCGGGACGAACCAGAAAGAGACCAGGCTCGCGATGCGCGCGGCGGGCCCGGGCCCGAGAGTCACCGCGAGGGTCCGCCGCCCCACCAGCCGGTCTCCCTCCACGTCGTCCACGTCCTTGGTGAGCTCGCGGGCGAGGTGCAGCCACGCGGCGAGTGCCCAGGGCACGAGCCCCGCGGCGGCGTTCCCCACGGCCAGGGCGCCGTAGAACAGCGGCAGTCCGGAGACGACGGAGACGACGACGTTTCCGGCGAGCCCGGTGCGCTTGAGGTACGGCGAGTAGGCGATCATGGCGGCGAGCGCCGCGAGCCCCACCAGCACCGCCCAGCCACTCACCAGCGCGGCGCCGAGGCAGCCCACGAAGGCGCCGCCGGCGACGCAGAGGTCGAGGGTGCCCCGGCGCACCCGTCCCCGCGCGAAGGGCCGCTCCGAGGGCGGGCGGTTCACCCGGTCCGCGGGGGCGTCAGCGAGATCGTTCCGGGCGTTCCCCGCCGCGCCGAATCCGGCGGCGGAGACGGCGGCCCAGACCAGGACGATGGGAAGGACGATCGCCCCGCGCGCGATCCACCCGCCGGCGACGACGCCGGCGGCGGCGATCAGCAGGTTGTGCGCGCGGATGAGGCGGAGGACGTCAATCACCGAGGACGCCGGTGTAGAGCGCCTCGTACTCGGGGACCACGCGCTCCGCGGTGAAGTCCAGGGCGCGGGCGGCGGCGCTCCGCTTGAACTCGGCCAGCCGCCGGCGATCCTGGAGCAGGGAGAGCGCGCGCTCCGTCATCTGATCCACGTCGCCGATGGGGGCGAGGTATCCGGTCTCGCCGTCGGTGACGACCTCGGGAATGCCGCCCACCCGGGTCGCGATCACGGGGACGCCGCACGCCATCGCCTCGAGCGCGCCCAGGCCGAAGGACTCGGTCTGCGACGGCAGCAGGAAGAGGTCCGAGCCCCGGAGCATGTCCCCGACGTTGTCCACCTTGCCCAGGAAGCGCACGTCTTTGCGGGGCTTCAGCCGGTCCACCTCCTGCTCCGCGGCGTCGCGATCGGGGCCGTCCCCCGCGAGCACCAAGGTCGCCGGGACCTGCCGGCGCACCCCCGCGAACACCCGCACGATGTCCGCCACCCGTTTCACGGGCCGGAAGTTCGAAATGTGGGCGAGAATGAAATGGCCGGCCGGCGCGAGGCTGCGGCGGCAGGAGAGGTCGGTGGCCGGATGGAACTCGGCGGTCGAAATGAAGTTGGGGATCACGCGCACGTCGCAGCCGTCGCAGCCGAAGGCGCGGTAGGTCTCCTCTTTCAGGAACTTCGAAACCGCCGTGACGCGGTCGGAGCGCTCGATCGAGAACTTGGTGAGCGTGAAGTAGGACGGGTCCTGCCCCACCAGGGTGATGTCGGTGCCGTGGAGGGTGGTGACGATCTTCAGGTCGCGCTTGCCGGCGAGCATCTGCTTCGCGAGCCACGCGGTGGCGGCGTGGGGGATGGCGTAGTGCACGTGCATCAGGTCGAGCTCCTCGCGAAGCGCGACTTCGTGCTGCTTCACCGCGAGGGCCAGCGCGTACGGGGACTGCTCGAAGAGCGGGTAGTCCGCCGTCACCACTTCGTGGAAGGTGACCCGCTCGGCGAAGCCCCGGAGCCGGAACGGGCTGGCGTAGGAAATGAAATGCACTTCGTGCCCCCGCCGGGCGAGCTCCAGGCCCAGCTCGGTGGCGACGGCGCCGGAACCACCGTACGTCGGATAGCAGGTGATGCCGATCTTCATCGGCCGCGAGACGACGTAGAGACGGGAGCGCTGACGCGCGCCCACCGTTCGTGGATCTCGGTCGCCACCGCTTCGGGGGAACCGGTCGCATTCAGGGACCACACCATCGTCTCTCGACTCTCGCTTCCCGTCTCGCGACGGAGTTGATGTCGGAACCAGGTCTCCTGGCGCTTGGCGTAGCGCCGGGTGGCGCGGACGATCGCGGCCTCGAGCTCCGCCTCGGGGAGCGCGCCCGCGAGCATCGCCACCGTTTCCCGGTAGCCCACGCCGTCCAGTCCGGGCGCGTCGTCCGCGGTCCCGCGGGCGCGGAGCGCGCGCACTTCGGCGACCAGTCCCCGGGCGAGCATCGCGCGAGTCCGGTCCGCGATCCGCCGCAGCAGCTCGTCCCGCGGCAGGGTGAGGTGAATGTACCACGGCCGCATCACGCCGGTCGCGCGCGCCTCCTGCTGCCACCACGAGAGAGGCCGCCCCGTGAGCAGGGCCACCTCGACGGCGCGCGCGGCGCGCTGGCGCCCGCCCCCGGAGAACGCCCGGTCCAGGCGGCCGGCCCAGCGCGCCAGCTCCGCGGGATCGATCGCGTCCGCCCATGCCGCCACCCGGCTCCGCGCCCGAGCGTCGAGCGGTGGCTCGCGAAAGAGACCGTCCGCCACCGCGCGGACGTAGAAGCCGGTCCCGCCGACCACCACCGGCTGCCGCCCCGCGGCAAACGCGTCGCCGATCCACCCCGCCGCGTCCCGGGCGAATCGCCCCGCACTGTAACGCTCGCCGGGCTCCACCAGATCCAGCCCCAGGTGCGGGACCCGGGCGCGGAGAGCGGGATCGGGCTTCGCGGTCCCGATGTCGAGCCCGCGGTAGACCTGTCGCGCGTCGGCGGAAATGACGGTGATGGGGAGCCGCGCCGCGAGCGCCGCCGCGACCGCGGTCTTCCCGACGCCGGTCGCCCCCACGATGACGGGGACGAGCGGCCGGGGATCAGCTCCGCCCAAAGCGCCGCTCCAGCTCGGCCTGGGGCAGCTGAACGATCGTGGGCCGGCCGTGCACGTCGTGCGCGGGGAGGGTCGCGGTGAGGAGCCGCGTCACCAACTCGCGCATCTCGTCGGGCCCCAGGCGGTGCCCCGCCTTGATGGCCGCGCGGCAGGCGTAGGTCGCGGCGAACCGCTCCAACTCGTTCTTCCAACCGCCGAATCGGCCGCCCGCGAGATCGCCCACCAGCTCCTGGAGACAGGTGGCGGCCTCGAAGCGGGGATGCGGGTTGGGGACGGTCGACACCACCACGCTGCGGCCGGAGAGGCGCTCGAGCTCGAACCCGACCCGGCGCAGCAGTTCGCGATGCTGGTCCACGGCGTCGAGCTCTGCTCCCGTGAAGTCGAGGGTGAGCGGCAGGAGGAGGCGCTGGGCGGGTGCGCCGTCGCCCTGGAGCTGGTGCATCACGGCTTCGTACAGCACCCGCTCGTGGGCCGAGTGCTGATCCACGATCGCCACTCCGCCGTCGGTCTGAAAGAGAATGTATGTGTCGAAGACCTGCAGCAGGCGGGGCGCGTCCGGGCGGCCAGGCCCCTGCCCCGCCTCGCCGGCGAACAATTCGAGCGGAACCCCGCCGCCCAGCTCCTCGCCGAGTCCGCCCCAGGGTTGGCCGCCGCCGGGAACGCCGAGCGGAGCGGCGGCGGCAAGGGGCGCGAGGGCGGCGCGCACGCTCTCCTCCACCACCTTCTCGACGAAGAACTTGTCGCGGAAGCGGACCTCCAGCTTCGCGGGATGCACGTTCACGTCCACCGCGTCCCCGGGGAGATCGAGAAAGAGGAGCAGCGAGGGCCGGTCGCCGGGCGCGATGGTGGAACGGTACCCGGCTTCCGCGGCGCGCAGAATGAACGGATCGCGGATGGGACGTCCCCGGACGAACACGTAGCCCTTCCGGCCCGCGGGCCTGGCCTGGGCGGGACGCTGGCCGAAGCCCGTGACCTCGAGCGGGCCCTCGCGATAGGAAATCGGGAGCAAGGTGTCGGCCACTTCGCGGCCCCAGAGCGCGTGTACCCGGTCGATGGGACGGGTGGCGCGCGGCAGATCGAGCAGCACCCGGTCGTCGCTCGAAAGCCGGAAGGACACGTCCGGCCGGGCCAGCGCGAGAACGGTGACCGCTTCGACCGCGGCGCGGGTCTCGGTCGCCGCCGCGCGCAGGAACTTCCGCCGGGCCGGCGTATTGAAAAAAAGCCCGCGCACCGTGACCGTGGTTCCGCGCTGCCGCGCGACGTCCTCCGCGCCGTCGCGCTTGCCGCCCGTGACCTTGAGACCGAGTCCGCGGATCCCGTCGGCGGAGGTTTCGAGCTCGAAGCGGGAGACCGACGCGATGGCGGGAAGGGCTTCGCCGCGAAATCCGAAGGTGCCGACGCCGATCAGCTCCGCCGCGTCCCGGATCTTGCTGGTCGCGTGACGGGAGAGCGCGAGCTCGGCGTCGGCGCGGTCCATCCCCGAGCCGTCGTCGGATACGCGGATCAGCGCCTTTCCGCCGTCCTCGATCTCCACCCGGACGTCGGTGGCCCCGGCATCGAGCGCGTTCTCCACCAGCTCCTTCAGCACCGAGGCCGGGCGCTCGACCACCTCGCCCGCGGCGATCTGGTCGGCCACCTGCGGCGCCAGGACCGCGACCCGCGGGCTCACAGCCGGATCACTTCGGCGGCCAGGACCCAGCCGTGGATGCCGTCGGCGCGGCGCACCTCGAGCCACCTCCCCTGCGCGTAGGTGTTTTCGACGAGAATCGCCGCCCCGGCGTCGAGGGAAGACGCGGCGCTGGCCGCGCCGTAGGGCGCGACCCGCACCGGCGTCCCCGGCGCCGCGATGACGGCCACCGGCGCCGCCCGGCGCCGCCATTCCGCGACGCCGGCCCACGCGGCCGCGAGCGTGGCCGCGAAGGCGATCGCCGGCCCCCAGCGCCGTCCCCGGCGCAACGCCAGGATCCAGGCCAGCACCCAGAGCGCCGCCGCCACCAGCGCCCACTCGGCCGGGGTCGCCGGCCCGACCGCGAGGAGGCTCTCGCTCGCCGCGTCGGGCGCGGGCTCGAGGGTCCGGGCGGCGAGGATGACCCGATCGCGCGGCGCGAGACGCAGCGCGGCGGTCCACGCGGCCGCCGCCTTTCCGTCCGCGGCGGACCGGTAGGCGGCGGCGCCGAGGTCGTACCAGTGGGCGGCGACGGCGGGCTCCCGCGCGGCGCGGGCCGCGAAGGAATCCATCGCCGCGCGCAGCGCGCCCGCCTGGTACAGCGCTTCGGCCGAGGGCGCCTGCGCCCGGGCGGCCGGAACCGCGAACACTGCGAGGAGCGCGAGCGTCACGGCGCGGCGCCGGCTCCCGGCGCGCTCCACGCCGCCCAGCACCTGAAGCACCTGCTCGATCTCCGCCGACATCTCGGCCGCGTCTCCGGTGCCGTGGCGGCCGTAACGCGCGGCGCGCAGGCGGTCGCGGAGACGCATCACGTGATCGGCGACCGCGCTCTCGACTCCCGCCGCGCGAAGCGCCTGCGCGAGCCCATCACCGTCCCGCGCGAAGCTCTCGGGGACGTGACTCGCCAGCACGTGATGAAACTCCCGCTCGAGACGCCCTAACCGCGTGAGATCCCCGGCCGGGCCGGCGGCCGTGACCGCCAGATCGTCCGCGGCAGCCGCCGAGGTCCGGCGAACCCGCAGCCAGAAGAGCGGCGGCAGGAAGAGGACCGCGATGAAGACCCAGGGATAAAGCGCGCCCGCGAGCGCCCCGGTCCACGCGGGAGGCGCGGGCTCTGCCAGCGGGGGAATCGCGCGCGAGGCGCGGATCTCCGTTCCGGGCGCGATGGCGAGGGTGCGCGGCGGCACACGGGCGGCGGTCCACGCGCCGGCCGCCAGATCGTAGTACGGGTACCGCGCCTCGGGCACGGTGAAGGTGCCGGCCGAATCCGGAACCACGAGATACCGGTAGGTCTTCGCTCCCGCGACCAGGCCGTTCTCCGGCGCGAGCTGGACGTCGCCCTGCTCGATGCCGTAGGCCCGGAACCCGTCCGGCCACGAAAGCCGCGGCTCGGGCCAGAGATCCACGTTGCCGACTCCCGAAACGGTGGCGAGGATCGAGAGCGGCTCGCCCACCCGCGCCTCCCCGGAATCCACCGTGACGCTCAGGTTCAGTCCGCGACCCACCACGCCGCGATCGTCACCCGCGCGGGGCGCCGGCGGCAGCGGGAGCGCGGCGAGCACCACCGAATCGCTCGCCAGGGTCAGGTGGTCCTCGGTGGAGAGGATGTGGCCGCTCGGAAGACCGTAGTCCACGGTGGCGGGCGGGACCACGATTCTCCCCGGCTCGAGCGGGAAGAGAATCTGGTGGAGGGCGTAGAGGTCCATCCACGTCCCCCGCACCTTCCGCGACACGGCGACGCCGGCGGGCGCGGCGGCGGGATAGGACCACACCCCGGCCACGGTGGGGAGGGAGATCGCCGGCGGACGCGTGAGCTGCTGCCGCAGCTCGCGCGGGAACCACGCCGCCACCACCACGTCCACCTGCTCGCCGACCAGCACCGTGTCCCGCGGGACCAGGATGCTGATCGCCACCCGATCGGTGCGCGCGGGAGCGGGCGCCCCCGCGAGCAGGTCCAGCGCCAGGGTGCCCAGGTCGCCGGTCACGCCCCCCACGGCGCTGTCGATGGTGACCGAGATCGGCTTGGTCGCCACCTCGGCCTTCCCCTGCCGCACCCGGATGGCGCCGATGACGCCGGTGCCCGGCCGGTCGGCGCGAAGCTCGAGACTGCGGGTGAGGGTCCGGACTTCGCCGGAGGTGCCACCCAGTGAGACCTCGGTGACGTCGCGGGTGGCGATCACCGAGAGACCATCGAGACGCGGGAGGTCGATCGCCACCGCCGGGCCCGCGCCGGTACGGGCGCGAATGGTGAGCACCAGCTCTTCGCCGACCCGCACCCGGGTGCGGTCGACCGACGCCGTCGCGTCCGGGGACGGATTCTGGAACGCGAGGAGGAGCGCCAGCGCCAGCATCACCAGTCCTTGATCCCCGGCTCGGAGGCGCGCTCCACCCGCCCCGTGCCGCGCCGGGTGCGTAGCTCCTCCTGCCCGATGGACCGCAGGATGGCGTCGGCCTCGGCCTGGGTCAGCGAGCGGCCGCTCTGCTGGCCCCCCGCGTTGCCTTTGTCCCCGCCCGATTGGTCGCCGCCCTGGGGCTGCTTGCCGGGGTTGGGATTCTGGCCCGGCGGCGGGGATCCGCTTCCGCTCCCGCCGCCGCGCCGCCGCACCGCCAGCTCGAGGTTCCACTTGGCCGAGAGATGGTGCGGGCGCAGGAGCAGGGCCTCGCGATAGTCGCGCTCCGCGTCGGCGAGGTGGGCGTCGCGGTTGGCGCTGTCGCTCTGCGACTGCTGGAGCTCGAGCAGGCCCAGATTGTAGAGGGCGCGGAACCGGAGGTCGGGATCGATGGACGCGCTGGCGCGGGAGAGGCTCGCGCGGGCGAGCTGGGCGTCGCCCGCCGCGAGGGCGGCGGTGCCGGTGTTGAACCAGGACGTGTCGTCGCCCCGCCGCGCCAGCTCCGCCGCGTAGGCGTCCGCCGCGCGCTTGGGTTCGCGCGCGTCCCACCACTTCTCCGCGGCGCTCCGCGGCCGGGGCGAGGGCGTCTGGGCGCGCGCCGCCCCCGCTCCGCCGAGGAGCAAGGCGATCGCCACCAGGGATGACGACCGGCGGGAGACCGACTGCAGGAGGAGGACCAGGAACGCGGCGAAGAGCGGGATCCAGGCGCGGGGGCGCCCCCGCTCGGTCCGGGTTTCGCTGGTCCGCGCGCGTTTGTACGCGGCGACGAGATCGCGCACCGCGCCGGCCTGATCGGGGAGGTCGGCCGGCACCAGCGTGCCCTGTGCCGCGTCCGCGATCTGCGACAGCACGTCGTCCCGCTCCGCCGTCTTGATCTCCTGCCCCTGATCGTCCTTCTGCCACTCGAGGAACTGGCCGCTCTCGTCGCGCACCGGGATGCGCACCGGCGTGCGCCCGCCCTCGGCCACGAGGATCAGATGGATGCCGGCGGCCTGGATGCGCTGGGCCGCGAGCATCACGTCGGGAAGCGAATCGTGCGCCTCACCGTCGGTGAACACCACCAGCACCCGGTCGGCGATTTCCGGGGCGTCCTTGAGCAGCGCGGTCCCTTCGCTCAGCGCCGGTCCGATGCCGGTGCCGCCTTCGGAGGCGATATCGGGGTCGAGCGCGTCGAGGAACAGATTGAGCGCGGAGCCGTCGATGGTGAGCGGAGATAGCACGTAGGGCTGGCCCGCGAAAGCGATCAGCCCCAGGCGGTCCCCGTCGAGATCCTGCACCAGGCGATCCGCTTCCCGCACCGCGCGCCGGAGGCGGGAGGGGCTCGCGTCCTGGGCGAGCATGGAGCGCGAGATGTCCACCGCGATCACGAGATTCAGCCCCCGGGTCTCGGCGACGAGCCGCTCCTCGCCCCAGCGCGGACCCGCCAGCGCCACCGCGCCCAGGAACGCCGAGAACGCGATGGCGCTGGGAGCGTAGCGCCCGCCGCTGCGGGCCCGCCGCTCGGTCTCCTCCGACCAGCGCGCGGCGCGGCGGATCCGCGCGCGACGCGCCCAGGTGGCGACGAACCAGACCGCTCCGCCCACGAGCGGCGCCAAGATGAGGACCAGCGGCGCGTCGAAGGTCACGGCACCCGCACCGCCAGCGTGGCGCCCAGCAGCAGCTCCAGCGCCAGGGCGGCGAGCCCGATCCCGAGCGGCCACCGGTAGGCGTCGTCGAAGCGGCGGTAGACGACCTGCTGGACCGTGGTCTTCTCGAGGCGATTGATCTCGTCGAAGATGTGCTGCAGCGACGCGGCGTCGGTGGCACGGAAATAGCGGCCGCCGGTGGCGTTGGCCACGTCGGTGAGGAGCCGCTCGTCGATCTCGACCGGCATCGGCTGGAAGCGCATCCCGCTCGCGCCCTGGCCGGTGGGCACCAGGGCTTCGCCCTGGGTTCCGACGCCGATGGTGTAAATGCGGATCCCGAACGCGGCCGCGGCCTGCGCGGCGGTGCGCGGGTCCACGGTGCCGCGATTGTTCTCGCCGTCGGTCAGGAGGACCACGACCTTGCTCTTGCCCGGCGCGCGGCGCAGCCGGTTCGAGGCGGTGGCGATGGCGGTGCCGATGGCGGTTCCGTCTTCCAGCAGTCCCGGCTCGAGCTGGGAGAGCGCCTGCTCCAGAGTCGCGTAATCCGTGGTGATGGGCACCAGGGTGAGCGCCTGGGCCGCGAACGCCACCAGCCCGATCCGGTCCGAGGAGCGGGCGCGCACGAACCAGGTGGCGGTGCGCTTGGCCACGTCGATGCGATTGTCGGGCGCGAAGTCCTGGGAGAGCATGCTGGTCGAGATGTCCACCGCGAGCACGATCGAAATCCCCTCGCTCTTCATCTCCAGCTTCGCCCCGCCCAGACGCGGGCCCGCGAGCGCGAGCACCCAGGCGGTGAGACAGACGGTCCGCAGGGTGACCGGAAGCCGCGCCACCCAGAGGCGCTCCGCCGCGCCGGCCAGCGGACGGACGTCGGAGGCGCCGACACCCCGGACCAGGCCGAGGCGCCGCGCCCGCATCCAGAGCCAGAGCGGAATGGCGAGAAACAGCAGCAGCGCGGCGGGTCGAGCGAAGCTCACGTCGAGAATTCCTGCGCCAGCGCCCGGGCGCGGACGGCGAGCGCGGCCACGTCGGCCCCGTGAGCGGAGGAGAATTCGACCTGGTCCAGCGCGACGAGCACGTCGCGCAGATCCCGCAGGGGAGCCCGCGGCCGCAACCGCTCCACGGCGGCGAGACATTCCGCGGTGGCGAGCGCCTCAGCGGCGTCCGGAATGGCGGCGGCGATCGCGGAACGGAGGCGGTGCGCGGCCCGCGCGGCCACGGCCTTGGGCTCGCCCGCGCCCAGCCAGCGGGCGTCGGGTACTTCGGGCAGCAGCTCGGGCGGCGGCGGATCGGGGAGCCGCCGGGGCGCGCGGCGGCGCCACGCGGTGGCGCCGACGAGCGTGAGGGTCGCGAGCAGCATCCCGGCCGCGAGCGGAAGCGGATCGCGGCGGCCCCCGCGCAGCGGAGCGATCAGCGGACGCGGCGCGGGCGGCGTGGTGCCGCTGTCTGAGAGCACGCTCCGCAGATCGAGGGTCACGGTCCCGCCCGGGAGCGAGTCCAGCTCGCCCTCGGGTCCCAGGCGCCAGAGCGGCGGCATGATCACCACGTGCCGGCCCGGCGTCCACGCGGCGAGCAGGTAGGTGACGGTCCACCCGTCGGCGGCCCGGACCAGCGTCGGGTCGGCGAGCGCCTCCAGTCGCTCCGTGGGCTCGACCTTGCCCGCGCGCAGGCGCCAGCCGGGCGAGACCGGAATCGTCGCGCTCACCCGCACCGTGTCTCCCACGGTGGGACGGGCCGGGCGCGCGGTCCACTCCGGCGCCTGGAGGAGCGCGAGCGCGAACGCGACGATCACCGGCGCATCCGCCGCGCGCGCCGGGCGAAGGCCTGCCGCAAGGAGACCGCGTAGGGCTCGTCGGTGCGGAGCGCCACCCGGTCCACGCCCGCCTGCAGCAGCTTCTTCGCCCGCTCCTGCAGCTGGCGCTCCGCCGCGAGCCGGGCCCGGATCCGGGTGGGCGGGTGCGCGGTGTCGAGGAGCACCCGCTCGCCGCTCTCCGCGTCCTCGAGGTCGATCCATCCCACGTCCGGAAGGTCGACCTCGCGGGGGTCGTCGATGGTGATGGCGACGACGTCGTGCCGCGCGGCGAGCCGCGCCAGCGGGTCCTCCCAGCTCTCGGCGCGGAAGTCCGAGAGCACCACGATCACGGCCTTGTGACGCAGCAGTTTCGCGGCGTAGCGGAGCGCCTCGCCGAGGTTGGTCCCGCGCCCCCGAGGGTGGAACGCCACCAGGTCGCGGATCACGCGCAGCGCGTGGGCCCGGCCCTTGGCCGGCCGCACCACCGCCTCCACCTCGTCCGCGAAGAGGAGGGCGCCCACCCGGTCCGAGTGCCGGGCCGCCGCGAGCGCGAGCACCGCCGCGACCTCCACCGCGAGGCCGGCCTTGGTGGCGGGCTGGCCGAAGTGCTGGGAGCCCGACTGGTCCACCACCAGCAGCAGGGTGAGCTCGCGCTCCTCGGCGAAGCTCTTGACGAAGGGGTGGCCCATCCGCGCCGACACGTTCCAGTCGATGGCGCGGAAGTCGTCGCCCTCCTGATACCCCCGGACCTCCGCGAACTCGATCCCCTGCCCGCGGAACACCGAGCGGTAGGCGCCGGTGAAGAGCGTGTCCACGAGCCCGCGGGTGCGGAGCTCGATCCCCTTCACCTGACGGAGCACTTCGGGGGTGACCGCGCGCCGACGGGCCCGGAGGGGCGAGCCTCCCCGGCGCCGACGATCCTCGCCCGCGTACGTCACGGCACGCCCACGGCCTCCAGGATCTTGCCGATCACGCGGTCGGAGTCCATTTCCTCGGCCTCGGCTTCGAACGTCAGCAGCACGCGATGCCGCAGGACGTCGTAGGCCATCGCCTTGACGTCTTCGGGCACCACGAAGGCGCGGCCCCGCAGATAGGCGTGCGCCCGCGCCGCCTGCGCGAGGTAGATCGAGGCCCGCGGACTCGCGCCGAACGCGATCAGCGGCTTCAGCTCCGGCAGGCCCACCGCCTGCGGCTCCCGGGTCCCGCGCACCACGTCCACGATGTAGTCCACGACTTTCTGGTCCATGAACAGCTCGGCGATGGCGCTGCGCGCCGCGAGGACGTCGTCCGCCTCCGCGATGCGCTGGACCTCGATCGGCCGGCCCGACGCCATCCGGCCCACGATCTCCTTCTCCCCGTCCCGCGTGGGATAGCCGACCTTGACCTTGAGCATGAACCGATCGAGCTGGGCTTCGGGAAGCGGATAGGTCCCCTCCTGCTCGATCGGGTTCTGGGTGGCGAGCACCAGGAAGGGCTCGCCCAGGTAGAAGGTCTCGCCGCCGATCGTCACCTGCTTCTCCTGCATCGCCTCGAGCAGCGCGGACTGGACCTTCGCCGGCGCGCGGTTGATTTCGTCCGCCAGCACCAGGTTCGAGAAGAGCGGGCCCTTCTTGGGGTAGAACTCCTGGGTCCGCTGGTCGAACACCATGGTGCCGATCACGTCCGCCGGCAGCAGGTCCGGCGTGAACTGGATCCGGGAGTAATTGATGCGCAGGCATTCGGCCACGGTGCGCACCGCGAGGGTCTTGGCGAGGCCGGGGACCCCCTCGAGCAGGACGTGCCCGCCGGTGAGCAGGCCGATGAGGAGGCGCTCGACCATCACCTCCTGCCCCACCACCCGTTTCGCCACCTCGCGGGTGATCGCCTGCGCGAGCACCGCGTCGCTGGTCTTCGCCGCGCGGACCGTCACCGGCGCGCCGCCTCGGCCGCGCGCCGCACGGCCGGATCCTTGTCCTGCGCGTAGAGTTCGATCAAGCCCCGCGCCTCCGGTCCTTTCAGGTGAGACAACCCGTCGATCGCCGCGGCCCGGATGAACGCCGTCCGCCGCTTCATCCGCCCGCCGGGATCGGCGTACTTCGCCAGCACGTCCAGCGCTTCCCGCGCCGCCAGGCTCCCGATCGCCTTGAGCAGCTCTGCCAGTACCCCTTCATCTTCTTCAAGCTCCAGCCGCCGGACAAGCACCGTCGTCGCGCCCGAGTCGCCGCCGACCCCCACCGCCCGCGCCGCCGCGATCCGCACCAGCACGCTCTCATCCTTCAGCGCGGGGATCGCGGGACGCTGAATCTCGCGGCCGCCCAGCTCGGCCAGCGCGTGGAGCACCGCTTCCCGCACCGTCGCGGAGCGATGGCGAATCAGCGGCGTGAGCAGCGGGACCGCGGCGGGCGCCCCGGTGAGGCCCAGAAACTCCGCCGCCGCCGCCACCACCTGGTCCTCCGGATCCGCGAGCTTCCCCTGCAGGGTCTCGATCGCGCGATCGGCCGCTACACGAATCGCCGCGCGGTACGGCTCGCGCAACTCCGGCGGTGCAGTGAGAAACGCCGCGAGCACGCCGGCGGTGGTCAGCGCCGCGAGCGCGCCCACGGCGTGGATCAGCGCCTCGCGCTCCGCCGGAGGCACCCGGGCCTCGCCCACCCGTGCCACCATCCGATCCACCAGCGCCGCGTCCGAGAGCGCCGACGCCACGTCGCCGATCCGCTCCAGCACCGTTTCATCGGTGACGTGGGCCATCAGCCGGTCGAGACCCGCGATCACGTCGGCGATCGCGCCGATGTCCCGCAGGGTGCGGAGCCCGGGCGCCAGTTCCACCAGCTTCTCGGCCGCGGCCCGCTGGGTGTCGGGGTGATCCGCTTCCCGCAACGCGCTGAGCGCCCGCCGCGCTTCCACTTCCACCGGCAGCTTCTCGAGCTGAAGCGAGATACTGGACCGCCGCGGCTCCGCGATGTCACCTGCCACCGGCGCTTCGGGAGCGGGCCCGGAAGCGGGCGCGGCCTCGGGCAGCGGCCCCGGCACCGCCGCTCGATCGACCGGGGGCGCGGGCTCGGGCGCCGGTGGAGGCGCGCTCGCCGCCGCGGGAGCCGGCACCGACCCTGACGCGCGCGCCGGCGCGTGCGACGTCCCCGACAGCCGCTGCGACAGGCGGCGTCCCAGCACCAGCGTGATGCGACCCAGCGTGGGATCGTCCGGGGGCTGGTTGCCGAGGGCCACCCCGAAGAGCGACAGCACGTGCTCCACGGTGACGCCCGGGTCCACGTGAATCGCGCGCACCCCGCGGGCGTAGAGGAGGCCCGCGAGCTCCGCCACCTGCGAGTTGCGGGGCAGGAGCTGCTGGCCGCGCCAGTGGAGGCCGGTGGCACCGATCTTCCACTCCGCGGTCCCCAGGGCCGAGAGTCCCGGGAGCTCGGCCGCGATCTGCCGCATCGCCTCCGTCACCGCAGGGTGGGTCGCCGGATAGAGGCGGCTCAGGCGGAAGGTGGTACCGATGGCGCCCAGCGCACGTTCGGCCTTCGAGGTATCCACGGGCATGGCGATCAGCGCTTGCTGCGTTCTCCCCGATCTTCGTTCGAGAACACCCAGGTCGCGAAGCGGGCGGGGGCGATGGCGTCGGTCGCGGCGATCGCCATCCAGTCCACGCCGCTCCCGGATTCCGGCGCGTCGGCCGCGGGCGCCCGGGCCACCATCGCGGCGGCGCGGCGCGCCCAGGCGCCGAAGTGCTCCGGGCGCAGGTCCACCCAGCCGCGCGGCGCCGCGGCCAGCGGATCCTTCGCCCCCGGTTCGACGGCCAGATGGCTCCCGCGATAGAGCCGTTTCCCGTCCGGCAGGACGATGGGCAGTCCCACCGAAAGAATATGGCTGCGGAGCGCGGCATCGCGAGCCACGAGGGCGGCGGCCTCGCCGGCGAGCGCCTCCGCATCGCTCTCGGCCAGCGCGCCCACCGATTCCCGGAGCCGGCTGCAGAGGTGGGCTTCGTAGAGGAGTTTGGTGAGCCGCGGCGGACCGAGCATCTCGTAGGCCACCGAGCGGGTGCCGTGGGTGTCCTCCAGGGTCTCGAGCCGGCGCACCGCGTGCGCCCGCAGCACCCCGGCGCGATACGTCGGCCCCGCGGTCGCGGCGTCCAGCGCGGCCACGATGTCCCGGCCGGTGGGGCGGCCCTCGAGCTCCATCAGCACGTAGTCCGCCACTTCTTCCGGGGTGATGAACTCCATCTGGCCCAGCGCGGTGACGGTTTCGAACTCGTCCCGCGCGAAGAGCCCGTTCTCTCCCACGTCGATGAAGACGCCTTCCAGGGACCGGCCCAGCTCGCGCCAGGGCGCGGCGCCGGCGCGGAAGGCGTCATCGAGCGCGACCGGCGTGGGACAATCCACCAGCGGGATCGGTTTCCCCTTGCGGCGAATGGTCCCGTGCGCGATCTCGCGCCAGGCGATGGTCGCCGTGGGCTTGATCTCGACCGTCGCCGGGGCGCCGGGCGTCCGCCCCACCAGAAAGAGGAGCAGCGAGTGCGCGCCCGCGACCGCCGACTTGGTCATCAGGGTGCGGCTGGGGCGTTCTTCGGAATGGGTGTACGGGATGTTGAATCCCATCCCGCCGGTCCCGCTGGTCCCGATCTTGACGTAGGCCTGGGTGCCGGCGCGCTTCAGCGCCTCGAGCGCGATCTGCACGTGGCGGGTGAGCTGGGGGATGGTGAGGGTGAGCACGTGGCGCTCGACCGCCTCCGCGTCCGCCCCGCCCTTCGCGGCGAGCGCGAGCAGGTGACGCGCGCTCTGAAAGACGTCCTGGTAGGCGAACGCCGTCGCGGTGTTGATGCTGTCCACGACGGCGTGGGGACGGTATTGCTGGAGCAGGCGGAAGAGCAGGTTCCGTTCCAGCACCGCCTCGGTGAGGTCGCCCAAGAGATCGTCGATCACCAGGCGGCGATGCGCGCTCTCCGCGAGCAGCGCGTTGCGGTCGAGCCGCGCCACCGACGCCGGGAGGAACACGTTTCCCCATTCGACCGCGATCGCCGTCTCCCCCCGGTGCGGCTCGAGGGAGCGGGCGGCGGCGCGGACTTCGTCCTCGAACATCGCGACCAGAACGAGGCGCGCCGGACGCTCGGCCAGGAGCCGGCGCGCCACGGCGTGGCCCACCAGGCCGCTCCCCCCCAGAACCATGACCGTGCTATCGCGAAGGTTCATGCACCTGCTCGATGGCGTGGATTTCGCGCGCGGAGAGCTCGCGGTAGCGACCCTCCGCCAGATCGCCGAGGCGCACCGGGCCGTACGTGACGCGATGCAGCCATTCGACCTTCAGCCCCATCGCCTCGGCGAGGCGCCGCACGATGCGCTGCCGCCCCTCGGCCAGCGTCAGCTCGATCTCGAGACTCCGCTCTTTCGCCCGCACCCGGAAGGACCGCACCGCCACCGGCCGGCCGTCGATCGCCGGAGGATGCTCCAGCGCGGCGCGGACCCGGGACTCGGGGACGCCGTGAGCGCGGAGCCAGTAGGTGCGCGGCACCGCGAAGCGCGGGTGCGTGAGCCGGTGCGCCGCCGTGCCGTCGGTGGTGAAGAGCAGCAGCCCCGAGGTCATTACGTCCAGGCGACCAACGTACGTGAGGCCGGGCACCTTGGGGAGGAGGTCGAACACGGTGCGCCGGCGCTCGGGATCCGAGCGGGTCACCACGATGCCGAGGGGCTTGTTCAGCGCGAACCACGCCGGCCCCTGAGGCCGGACCGCCCGTCCATCCACGGTGACGCGCTGGCGATCGGGATCGACCGACGCGCCGATGGTGGCGACCGCGCCGTCCACCTTGACCCGGCCGGCGCGGATCAGGTCCTCCGCCTTGCGCCGCGACGTGACGCCCGCGCGCGCCAGGGCGCGCTGCAGGCGCATCAGCGTCATTCCGGTTCGGCCGGCGCCGGCGGGCGGAGCGCCACCGACAGCTCGTCGAGCCGCGGCAGCTCTTCCAGGTCCTTGAGGCCGAGGATCTCCAGGAACGACGGCGTGGTGCCGTAGAGCAACGGGCGGCCCAGTCCCTCGCCCCGGCTCACCACGTCGATCAACCCCCGCTCGGCGAGCTTGTCGATCACGGCGCCCGAGTCCACGCCCCGGATCTCGTCCACCTCGAGCCGCCCCACCGGCTGGCGGTAGGCGATGATCGCCAGGGTCTCGAGGGCCGCGGGCGAGAGCCGCCGGGGCTTGAGCGCGAATTGCGCCCGCTCCAGCGCCTCGGCGAACTCGCGTCGGGTGAGGAACTGCCATCCCTCGGCGATCTCCACCAGCTCCACCCCGTGCTCGTCGCCGGTGTAACGGGCGGCGAGCTCGGCCATCGCGGCGCGCACCCCCGCCTCCCCCGCCTCCGGTTCGAGCGTCAGCAGCTCTTCCAGGGTCAGGGGTCGCGAGGCCGCGAACAGCGCGGCCTCAAGCAGCTTCGCGAGCGGGCTCACGCCGGATCACCATGGGAACGAAGGGCTCGGGCTGCAGTAGGCGCACCGTGCCCCGCTTCGCCAGCTCGAGAAGGGAGATGAAGGCCGAAAGCACGTCCACCACCGTGGGGCGCTCGCCCACGATGTCGAGCCAGCCGAATTCCTCGCGGTCTTGAAGCAGGGCGTGGATCTTCGCCATCGCGCCTTCGACGTCCAGGGGCCGCGGGACCACCCGGTGCAGCATCGGCTCCGGAATCAGCGCGATCACCCGCTCCGCCGCCGCCAGGAGGTCGTTCAGGTCGATCGCGAGCGGCGCCGGCGGGCCCTCGACGGCGGGGGCTTCGTATCCGCGGCCGAACTGCTCGGCGCGGCGCGCCGCCGCGCGGGAGAGCCAGTCCACGAGCTCCCGGATCTGCTGGTACTCGAGGAGCCGGCGCACCAGCTCGGAGCGCGGGTCTTCCCACTCGTCGTCCGAGAGCCGCCGCGGCAGCAGCATCTGCGCCTTGATGCGCAGCAGCCGCGCCGCCATCTCGAGATAGTCGGCGGCCTGGTTCAGCCCCAGATCCCCGATCACGGCCAGGAACTGATCCGCGATCTTCGCGATGGGAAGATCGGTGATGTCCAGCTCGTCTTCCCGGATGAGATGCAGCAGCAGGTCCAGCGGGCCGGAGAACTGCTCCAGCTCGATGACGAAGCCGTTGGCTTCCGGGACCACGGGGGTCGGGGTGCTCATTGGATTACGGGGAGGCGAGGGACGGCCGCCTCGCAACGGGGGCGGAGGGACCTGGCGTCGGCTGACGAGACGCGGGCGAACGGGATAGCGCGGCTCCCTGGGTCCGTGACGCCCCTAACATAATGAATCGCGAGGTCCCGGGTCAACGGCGTAGTGCCTTGACCCCCCTCGACTTACCGCCTATCTTCCGCCCCTCGACGAGGAGACCATCGGTGCCGAACATCAAGTCCGCGAAGAAAGCGCTGCGCCAGGGCCGGTCGCGCGCCATTCTCAACAAGACTCAGCGCTCCGCCCTCCGGACCGCGCTCAAGCGGGTCCGCAGCGCGAGCGGCGATGCCGCGCGCGAGGCCTACAAGGTCGCCGCCCGTCTCCTCGATCGCGCCGCCCGCAAGGGACTGATCCACAAGAACAACGCCGCGCGCCACAAGTCGCGCCTCGCGAAGCTGGTGGCGAAGATCGGCAAGTAAGGGCGACGGCACGCACCGGTGAAATAACAAAGCCCGGCTCGATGAGCCGGGCTTTCTCGTGCCGCCGTTGCCGTCCGGTCCCCGTGGCTCCCGCCCTACAGCGCCGCCAGCTCCGCCCCGCACTGCTCGCAGTACCACTCGGTGGGCAGGTTCATGGTCCCGCATTCGCCGCACTTCAGCGTCTTCTGCGCTTCGGGCTCGTCGGCGTCGACGTCCTCGGCGGGAGCCGCGGGCTGACTCGCCACCGCCGGTTGCCGCGGCGCCGCGGGCGCGCGCGCCGGCTCCGGCACCGCGGAGGAGTCGCTCGGCACCGCCGGCTGGAACTGCGCGCCGCTGGCGCGCCGCGGTGAGGGCGCCCCGCCCCGGTCGTCTTCGGTCACCGACTTGAGGAACGCCAGCTCGTCCACCACCGAGTCCGCCTTCTTCTCCGGCTTCTTCTCTTCCGGCTTCGGTTGCGGGCGCGGCGGCGGCCCGATGCGGGTGCGGGAACGCTCCGACGCGGCGGGCGCGGGTGGGTCGGCCGGCGCCTTCACCAGACTGGGCGACGCCACCAGCGCGTCCAGCTCTTCGAGCTTCTCGATGTCCGCCTCGACCGCCTGCAGCTCTTCGCGAACCGAGACCAGCTCGGCCAGCGCGTCCTTGTGGACTTGTGTCCATTGCGCCTCGTCGTACTCGCCCACCGCGTGGCGCAGCTCCGTTTCGGACAGGCGCTCCGCGGCGCGCGCCTCTTTTTCCTCGAGCTCGGTCCGGAACTCCTTGCGCTGGGCGATCAGCTGCCGCGCGGCCTCGGCGTGGCCCTTCAACTCCTCGGTGACGGCCTTGAGGCGCGCCTCGTAATCCGCGCGCACGCGCCCGCGGACCCCGTCCGGCGTCGCGTCGGCGGCGTTGTCGAGGCGCGCGATCCAGGCCTCGTACTGGCGCCGCTCCTCCAGCAATCGCTGGATCGCGGCGGTGCTCTTCGAAGAACCCTTGGGCATCGCTAGGAAGATAAACTTTCGGTGCCTAAATGCATCAATTCGTGCTCGGCTCTGGCCGGAACGGCGCCCCTTATGCGTCTCTCTACCCCGACGGGCGGCGGACCGCCCGCATCCCCGGTCTAACTCCAAGATGGCGAGAGGCTTGCGGCTAGAGCGCCGGGGACCCGCCCTCGTGCACCGGCTTTCCGGCGACCAGGGTCAGCACCGCGCGCCCGGTCAGGCGCCGGCCGCTGAACGGGGAGTTGCGGCTCTTCGAAAAGAAACGCTCGGGCGCGACCGTCCACTCGTCATCGAGATCGAGCACCACGACGTCGGCGGGCGCGCCGGGCGCCAGCGTTCCGCCCGCGAGATGAAACAGCTTGGCCGGCGCGGTGCTCATCCGCTCGATCAGCGCCGGCAGCGAGAGCACGCCGCCCCGCACCAGCTCGGTGTGCGCGATGCCGAACGCGGTCTCGAGGCCGACGATTCCGAAGGGCGCGTCGTCGAACGCCGCTTCCTTGGCGTCGTAGGCGTGGGGCGCGTGATCGGAGGCGATGCAGTCGATCACACCCTCCTTGAGCGCCGAGCGCAGGGCCGCGACGTCTCCCGCTTCGCGGAGCGGCGGGTTCATCTTGGCGTGGGTGTCGTACTCCTCACAGGCGTGATCGGTCAGAGTGAAGTGATGCGGCGTCACCTCCGCGCTCACCGCGAGCCCGCGCTCCTTGGCCCGCCGGATCAGCTCCACCGAACCGCGGGTGGACATGTGGCAGAGGTGCACGTGTCCGCCGGTCAGCTCGGCGAGCAGGATGTCCCGCGCCACCATGATCTCCTCCGCCGCGGACGGGATGCCCTTGAGGCCGAGTCGCGAAGAGACCAGGCCCTCGTGCATCACGCCCCCCGAGGCGAGGGTCGGCTCTTCGCAGTGATCGGCGACGGGGATCCCGAAGGTGTGCGCGTACTCGAGCGCGGTGCGCATCAGGTGGCTCGAATAGACCGGCTTGCCGTCGTCCGAGACCGCCACCGCGCCGGCGCCCACCATCTCGCCGAATTCGGCGAGTTTCTCTCCCCGCTGGCCCACCGACACCGCGCCGATGGGGTGTACCCGCGCGAATCCCGCGCGCACGCCCTGCCGCACCACGAAGCCGACGGCCGCCTGATTGTCGGTGACGGGATCGGTGTTGGGCATGGCGCAAATGGCGGTGAACCCGCCGGCCGCGGCGGCGCGCGCGCCGGTCGCGACCGTCTCGACGTCCTCGTTGCCCGGCTCGCGCAGGTGGACGTGGATGTCCACCAGTCCCGGCGCCACCACCCGGCCGGCGACCGACCGCACCTCCACGCCGTCCGGCCGCCCGAGGTTCGAGCCGACGGCCGTGATCTTTCCATCCTGCAGGAGCACGTCCGCGGTCTGGTCGAGTCCGCGGCTGGGGTCGATCACCCGGCCGCCGGCGAGCAGGAGGGGACGGGTCATTCGGCGCCTCCTCCTCGCTTCGCGGCGTCGGCCAGCTCGGGGCGCCCGCCGGCCAGGAGATAAAGCACCGCCATCCGCACCGCGACCCCGTTCGTCACCTGGTCCAGGATCACGCTGTGACTCCCGTCGGCGACGCGGGAATCGATCTCCACTCCCCGGTTCATCGGTCCGGGGTGCATGATCGTGATGTCGCGCGGGGCGCGCTCCAGCCGCTCGACCGTGACCCCGAAGACCCGGTAGTACTCGCGCAGGCTGGGAATGAAACCCTTCTCCATCCGCTCGAGCTGGAGCCGGAGCACGTTCAGCACGTCGGCCCACGCGATCGCGTCTTCGATGCGGCGGAACACGGTGACGCCCAGCTCCTCGATGCCCCGCGGCAGCAGGGTCCGCGGTCCGCAGACTCCCACCTGGGCGCCGAGTTTGGTCAGCCCCCAGATGTTGGACCGGGCCACGCGGCTGTGCAGGATGTCGCCGACGAGGCACACCTTCAGCCCTTCGATCTTGCCGTGCTTGTCGCGGATGGTGAGGAGATCGAGGAGCGCCTGGGTGGGGTGCTCGTGCTTGCCGTCCCCGGCGTTGATCACGTTGGAGCGGATCCGGGAGCCCAGGAACTGCGCGGCGCCCGAGGCGCCGTGCCGGATCACCACCATGTCGATCCGCATCGCCTCGAGGTTCTTCGCCGTGTCCACGAGGGTTTCGCCTTTGGAGACCGAGGAGCCGGTGGCGGCCACGTTCACGGTGTCGGCGGAGAGGCGTTTCTCGGCGAACTCGAAGGAAATGCGGGTGCGGGTGGAGGCTTCGAAGAAGAGATTGACGATGGTCTTGCCGCGGAGCGCCGGGACTTTCTTGATGGGCCGCTCCGACACTTCCTTGAACGGCTCCGCGGTGTCGAGAATGAGCCGGATCTGCTCGGGGGCCAGGTGCTCGAGCCCGACCAGGTCCTTGCCGAGGGCGGTCACGAGGTCTCCCTCCGCACCAGCTCCACCAGGTCCCGGCCGTCCAGCTCCTCCACCAGGACCTCGACCCGGTCCCGGGCGCCCGCCTTGACCTGCTTGCCCACGATGTCGGCCTGAATGGGCAGTTCCCGCCCACCGCGGTCTACCAGGACGCAGAGCGAGATCCGCTCCGGGCGGCCGAAGTCCGCGAGCTCGTCCAGGGCGGCCCGTGCGGTGCGCCCGGTGTAGAGCACGTCGTCCACGATCACCACGTGCTTGCCGGTGAGGTCGCCCGGAATCCGGGTTTCGCCGATGACCGGCTTGGGACCCACGGTCTCGAGATCGTCGCGATAGAGGGTGATGTCGAGCGCGCCGCGGGGGACCACGAAGCCCTCTTCCTTCTCTATGAGCTTGGCGATGCGGTCGGCCAGCTCCACGCCGCGGCGCTGGATGCCGATGAGAATGAGAGCGTCGGTGCCCTGCGCCTGTTCCAGCACTTCCACCGCCATACGCTGAAGCGCCCGCGCGAGGGCGCGGGCGTCGAGAATCGTGGTGCGTTCCGGGGCGGGCCGCGTCATTCCGGGCCGAAAGGTAACTAGCGGTAGACCGGGGTCAACGGCGCCGCGCCGGCGAGCACCGCCCGCACGTTGGCGAGCGCGATGCGGGCCATTTCGGCCCGCGTCTCCCGGGTGGCGCTCCCGATGTGCGGCAGGAGCACCACGTTGGGGGCGGCCCGGAGCCGCGGGTGCACCTCCGGCTCATCCTGATAGACGTCGAGGCCGGCGCCGCCCAGCCGCCCTTCCTCGAGCGCGATCGCGAGCGGCTCCTCCCGCACCAGGTCCCCGCGAGCGGTGTTGATGAGGATGGCACCCGGCTTGATCCGCGCCAGCGCCTCCGGGCCGACCATCCCTTTCGTCTCCGGCGTGGAGGGCGCGTGCAGGGAGACGATGTCGCTCTCCGACAGGAGTCGCCCCCACTCCACCCGCTCGGCGCCGACGGCCGCTTCGAGCTCCGGTTTCGCCGACCGCGCCACGTAGCGGATCCGCATCGCGAAGCCCGCGGCCCGCCGCGCCACCGCCTGGCCGATGCGCCCCGCCCCGAAAATCCCGAGCGTCTTGCCCGCGAGTTCGAGTCCCAGGAGCAGCTCGGGGTGCCAGCCGCGCCAGGCGCCGCTCTTCAGGTGTTCCACCGCCTCCGGGATGCGCCGCGCCACGGCGAGGAGCAGCGCCCAGGTCAGATCGGCGGTCGCGTTGGTCAGCACGTCGGGCGTGTTGGTGACGATCACCCGCCGCATCTCGGCCGCGACCAGGTCCACGTTGTTGAAACCCACCGCGCAGTTCGCGACCACGCGCAGCTTCGGAAGATTCTTGAATTCGGTTCCGCCGACCCAGCGCGAGAGCAGCGACACCAAGGCGACCCAGTCGCCCGCGGGCGTCGCTTCGCCGGCGCCGAGCCAGGTGACGTCGAGTCCGTCGAGATCGGCGGGCCGAACCAGTCCCTTGAGCTCGGCCGCCACCAGAACCGCGTGCCCCACGGGCTAGGCGCGCCCCGCGGGACTCTCGAGCGCGCGCCAGAGGTACCACGCGGCCGCGCTGCGATAGGGCCGCCAGGGCTCGCCTCGCTTGGCGAGGAGCTTGGGGGTCGGCAGCCGGCCCCGCCCGAACACTTTCGCGTAACCCTTACGCACGCCGTAGTCTCCCACCGGCCACACGTCCGGCCGGCCCAGGCGGAAGATGAGGAGCATCTCCACGCTCCACCTCCCGATCCCGCGCACCTGGATCAGGCGCTCGATGATCTCCTCGTCGGGCATCCGCTCCAGCGCGGCGGCCCGCGGCACCGTGCCGTCGATGGTCTTCTTCGCGAGGTCCTTCAGCGCCAGCACTTTGGCGCGGGAGAGTCCGGCCCCGCGCAGGCGCCGGTGATGGGTGTCGAGAATCGCTTCCGGCACCATCCGCCGGGAAGGGAGCGAGTCCACCAGGCGTCCGTGAATGGTCGCGGCGGCCTTGCCGGTGAGCTGCTGGTAGACGATGGACTCCGCGAGCGCGGCGAAGGGGCTCGCCAGCGCGTCCACCTTGATCCGGCAGGGGCCCACGCGGTCGATCAGCTCCGCCCAGCGGCGGTCCGCGGCGCGCAGCGCGTCGGCCGCGGCGTGGGGATCGAAAAGAAGAGTCACGGAGCGGACAGGGAGGGATTCGAACCCTCGATACCCTTACGGGCATACCGGTTTTCGAGACCGGCGCCTTCAACCACTCGGCCACCTGTCCAACGAGCGAGCCCAGCCGTGCGACGGACAGGGAGGGATTCGAACCCTCGAAACGGTTTCCCGCTTGCACGCTCTCCGGGCGTGTGCCTTCAACCACTCGGCCACCTGTCCAGGCGACGGAAGCTAAACCGCCCTCTCCCGAGCGTGAAGTCCCTTGCCGAAGCGGCTCGCGCGGCGCTACGGTTCCCCCGCCCCGCAGCCCCCGCGAATCTCATTCACCGGGACTCCACGATGGCCGTGACCTACGGCAGTTACCTGAAGCTCGACCAGCTCCTCGCGCTCCAGCAGCCCCTCTCCGACGGCCCGGAACACGACGAGACGCTGTTCATCGTCGTCCACCAGGTGTACGAGCTCTGGTTCAAGGAGATCCTGCACGAGCTGGATTATCTGCAGGAATTGCTCCGGGAGCGTGACGAGTCCCGCGCGGGACAGGCTCTCAAGCGGATCCTCACCATTCTCAAAGTGGTGGTGGCGCAAATCGACGTGCTCGAAACCATGACCCCGCTCGAGTTCCTTTCGTTCCGGGACCGCCTCGAGTCCGGGAGCGGATTCCAGTCCTGGCAGTTCCGGGAGCTCGAGTTCGCGATGGGACTGAAGCGCGGTGACGCGCTCGACCGCTACCCCGGGGGCTCGGAGCCGCGCCGGAAGCTCGAGGCGCGGCTCGCCGCGCCCACGCTGTGGGACGCCTTCCTGAATTACCTCGCGGCCGAGGCCTACCCGATTCCGAAGGACGCGCTGGCGCGCGACGTGACGGCGCCCGTGGCCGCGAACCCGGCGGTGCAGCAGGTGCTGATCGAGGTCTACCGGACCAATCCCGCGGCGAGCGCCCTGTGCGAGCGCCTGGTGGACCTGGACGAGGGGATGCAGGAGTGGCGCTACCGGCACGTGAAAATGGTCCAGCGCACCATCGGCACCAGGGGCGGCACCGGCGGATCGAGCGGGGCCGAGTATCTCCTGGGCACGCTCAACCGCCCTCTCTTCCCCGACCTCTGGGCGATCCGCACCGCGCTGTGACGACGCCGCCCGATCCCGCCGCGCTCTACCGGTTGCCGAACGCCCTCGCGCGGCACTACACCCGCTTCCGGGTCGCCGAGCGGCTGCTCCTCACCGGACACTCTCATCAGGCGTGGCCCGACTGCGCCTTCGAGGGACAGATCGAAGCCTGGAACGACGCGGCGCTACTCGTTGATGACAAATGGGAGCGCGCCTTCGCGAAGGCCGATCGGGTCCGGCGGGGCTTCGCGCGGCTCCTCGAAGACGATGACGGTGACTACGCGCTGGCGTCGAGCACCCACGATCTCGTGCTGCGCTTCCTCTCGGCACTCCCCCTCCGCCAACGGCCCCGCCTCCTCACCACCGACGGCGAGTTCAACACTTTGCGCCGCCAGCTCGACCGCCTGGCCGAAGAAGGGATCGAAATCGCCCGAGTCCCGCACCTTCCCGCGCGCACGGTCGCGGAGCGCCTCGCCGCGGCGGTGGATGCCCGCACCGCGGCGGTGTTCGTCTCCGCGGTCTTCTTCCAGAACTCGCACATCGTCCCGGGACTGTCGGTCTTGGCCGAGCGCTGTCGGGCGACCGGCGCGCTTCTCCTGGTCGACACCTATCACGCGCTCAACGTGGTCCCCTTCTCGATCCCGGCGCAGGACTTGGGCGCCGCGTACCTGGTGGGTGGCGGCTACAAGTACTGCGAGCTGGGCGAGGGGAACTGTTTCCTGCGGCTCCCGCCGCGTTGCGATCTTCGCCCCGTCGCCACCGGATGGTACGGCCAATTCGACACCCTCGCGGACGACGCCCGGGGGGTGCCCTACGCGCCAGGAGGGGCGCGATTCGCGGGCGCGACCTACGACCCAACCAGCCATTACCGCGCCGCGCGGGTCTTCGATTTCTTCGCCGCCCAGCGGCTCGCGCCCGGGTTCCTGCGCGAGGTCAGCCAGCATCAGGTCGGGCACCTCGCCCGCGAGTTCGACGCCCTCGACGCCGACCCCTCCGTGGTCTCCCGGGACCGCTCGGTGTCCCTCGCCGAAATCGGCGGATTTCTCGCGCTCACGTCCCCGCGCGCCGGCGATCTGTGCCGCCTGCTGCGCGAGCGGGGCGTGCTGACCGACTACCGCGCCCACACCCTCCGGCTGGGGCCCGCCCCGTATCTCTCGGATTCCCAGCTCACTGCCGCGATCGACGCGCTCCGGGAGTGTCTGCGCGCCCTGCCTCGGGCTCTGTAAACGCCCCGCCTCGAGCGCGCGTCTCATGAAAGCGCGGAGGCCTTTCCGGGAGTGCCGTTGACCCAGGCGAAGGAGCTGGACGACGTGGTGGCGCCGCTGTTGCGGCGCGCCCAGGCAGGCGACGCCGCCGCGCGGGACGAGCTGCTCGGCCATTGTCACGCCACGGTCTACCGATGGGCCGTGATGCATACGGGAGACGCGGATGACGCGGAAGATGTGGCGCAGGAGGTTCTGGTCCGGCTGGACCGCTCGCTCGGGTCGTACTCGGGGCGGGCGCGCTTCACCACCTGGCTGTATCAGGTGACCCGCAACGCGTCGGTGGGGTTCGGGCGGCGGATCGCCTCGCGGCTGAGGCTGGCGCGCGGGTTCGCCCGGGAGCGGAGCGCAATCGCCCCGCCCGCCGAGGATCCGGTGGCGCGGCTCCAGGAGTCGCACATCGGAAGGCTCGTGACCGGCCTCTTCCGGCGGCTCCCCGCGAAACAGCGCGAGGTCTTCTACCTGGCGGACATCGAGGGACTCGGCCCCCAGGAAACGGCGGAGCGGCTGGGGATAAACCCGGTCACCGCGCGGGCCCATCTCTTCCGGGCCCGTCGCGCGCTCCGGACCTGGATTCTCGAAGAACACCCGGAAGTGGCGGAGGAACGCTGATGATCACCTGCGCGGAAGCGCGCGAGCTCCTGCTCCAGGCGGACCGGTCCGAGCTTCGCGGCGGGTCCGGCTCGACGCTCGGTCTCCACCTCGCGACCTGCGACCACTGCCGCGCCCGGGCGGCGCGGATTCTCGCGGCGGAGCAGGCGCTCGCCGACACCCTGCTCGGCGCGCGCCCAAGACACACCGCGCCCGAAGCGCTCCGGCGCGCGAGCGCGCGTCCCGCGCGCCGGTTCCCGGCCCTCCGCCGCGCGATCCCGCTCGCCGCGGCGGCCCTGCTCGCGGGACTCCTGATCGTGCGGCGGGCGGGACCACCGTTGCCGCGCGCGCTCCCCGCCCCGGCCGGGGACGCCCGCAACCTGACGGTCGCCGCGCCGCCGGGGCGGAGTCTCGCCCTGCTCAACACCGCCAATCCCGACGTCGTCGTGGTCTGGTTCTTTCCCAAGGAGCAACCATGAACGCCCGATCGCTGATCGTGCTCGTGCTCGCGGCCGCCGCCTGCGGCGGCCCCCGTCTCGACACCCGCACCTTCACGCTCCGCTACCTGGGGGGGAGCGGGGCCGCGCAGCTGCTTTCTCCCTACGTGTTTCAGGACCGTCCCAGCGGGAAGGGCTCGATCAGCTTCTCGGAGCACGCGATCACCGTGCGGGAGACCAATGACAACCTGGAGAAGATCGCGCGGGTCCTGAAGGACTACGACGTGCCGCGGCCCTCGGTGCGCTTCACCTTCCGGCTCATCGAGGCGGACGGAGCCGCGCCGCGCGATTCGTCGATCGCGGAAGTGGAGACCGAATTGCGGAAGATCTTCCGGTTCGCGGGCTACCGCCTCGCCTCGGAAGCGGTGGTGACGGGAACCGAAGGCGGCGTCCTGAACCAGGTGCTGACCGGCGAAGGCGGACCCTACCGCATGTATGGGGAGATTCAGCAGATCGCGGGGGCGGGAGACAGCGCGCGGGTCGAGCTCCGGGTCCAGCTCGACGCCCGGGGCGGCCAGTTCCGGACGACGGTCGGCCTCCCCGTGGGAAAAACCGCGGTGCTCGGCAACGTCCTCCCCGGGCCCAGCGGCCGCACCGTGATCCTGACGGTGCGGGCGGAGCTCGTGAATTAGCGGCCCCGCTTCCCCGCGAAGAAGTTCTTGAGCAGGGCGGCGCACTCCTCCTCCGCCACCCCACCCACCACCTCGGCCCGGTGGTTCAACTTGGGGTTGCGGAGGAGATCGCCGACGCTCCCCGCCATCCCGGCCTTGGGATCGGCGGCGCCGTAGACCACCCGACCCACCTTCGCGAGCACGATGGCCCCAGCGCATTGCGCGCACGGTTCGAGCGTCACGTAGAGGGTGCAGTCATCCAGCCGGTCGGCGTGCAGC
>Ga0079221_10000017_pt1 | contig 47674 bp, 41 predicted proteins | sample GAAS200_FD_75069 | JGI IMG/M metagenome (GOLD analysis project Ga0079221, IMG submission 75069) | Agricultural soil microbial communities from Georgia to study Nitrogen management - GA AS200 | ecosystem: Environmental > Terrestrial > Soil > Agricultural land | place: USA: Georgia | collected... | reverse complement strand
GCGAGCTCGCCGGCAATCGCCTGGCCCCACTCCGGCGCCGCGCCCGAGGCCGGGAGCCGCGGGGCGAGTGACGGAACGAGGGACGGCACCGCCCGCCGATAGGATAGATAGCGCTCCCCCTGCGCCCGCTCCAGCTCCGCTTCCTCCCGACCGATCAGCCGCAGCACGAAGACCACCATCAGGACCACCAGCGCCGCCGCGCCCAACCGCGACGCGAGGGGCGCGAACCCCACCGCGAGGAGGATGGTGCCGAGGTAAAGCGGGTTCCGCACATGGCGGTAGGGTCCGTCCGCCACCACCCGCTCGGCGTGCAGGTCGCGGTCCTTCACCACCGCGGTCCTCAAGTACGCCGCGGCCCAGGTGCGCAACGCGGCCGCGAGCAACACCAGCACCGCGCCCGCGCCGGGGATCAGATGAACGTTGCGCGCGCCATCGCCGCCCATCGGGGCCGCGATCGCGCGGGCGGCGTTGACGTGGTCCACGCGGTACAGGAAAAACGCCAGCGCGAAGAGCGGGGCGATGATCCAGAACCGGTGGCGGAACTCGAATTCCGTCGCCTTCATGTCCCGAAGGGCGAGGCGTTCGGCCTCGCGGTCAGTGCGCCATCCCCGGGTCCGCCGCCGCGCCCAGCTTGGGCGGATGCATGAACAGCAGGAGCACCAGGGACAGCACGAAGATCGCTCCGAAGAGCATGAACAGCTGCTCGAAGGACAGCATCATCGCCTGCTTCTGGACCATGCCGTTCATCACCATCAGCGCTTTCTGCTGCGCGACCGGCGCCGGCGTTCCCGCCGCGATCATGCCGTTGGTGATGGCGTAGAGCCGGTCCCGCGCCACGTCCGAGTACATCGAGAGGTGGGCGACGAGGTCCGCCCGGTGCGTGGCCGTGAAATGCTGGACCAGCGTCGCCGAGATCGCGATCCCCATGCTCCCGCCCAGCTGCCGCATCAGATTGAAGAGGCCGGTGCCGTTCGCGATCTTGGAGAGCGGCATGTCCGCGAGAGCCAGGTTGGTGAGGGGCACGAAGATCAGCCCCAGGCCCACGCCGCGGAAAATCAGCGGCCAGAAGAAGTCGCGCATTCCGGAATCGGTGGTGAAGTGGGCGTGCTTCCACATCGCCAGCGCGAAGATCGCCACCCCCGCCACGATCGAGAGCCGGGCGTCGAATTTCCCGTGGGTGCGCCCCATGATCGCCATGGTGAACGCCGAGGCCAGCGCCCCGGGCAGGATCACGAATCCGGTCTGCTCCGCCGAGAAGTTCAGGAGGTTCTGCAGGTAGACCGGGAGCACGAACACCGTGGCGTAGAGACAGACCCCGAGCACCGCGCCGAAGATCACGCCGACCGTGAGTTGTCGGCTCTTCAGGATGGTGAGATCCACGATGGGATAGGGCGTCGTCAGCTCGTGCCACACGAAGCCCACGAGGGCCGCCCCGCTCACCACCGCGTAGAAGATCACCTCGCGGGAATCGAACCAGTCGAGCCGCTCCCCGCGCTCCAGCATGGTCTGCAGCAGGCCGATCCCCACCGCGAGCAGTCCCAGGCCGATGTAGTCCACCTTGGTCTGGCGGATGGCGTGCTCCGAATCGGTGATGAAGGTGAGCGTCATCGCCAGGGCGAACATCCCGATGGGGATGTTGATGTAGAAAATCCACGGCCAGCCGAAGGCGTCGGTGATGTAGCCGCCGAGGGTGGGCCCGAGGGTGGGCCCGACCATCACGCCCATCCCGAAGATCGCCATCGCCGTGCCGAACTCTTCCTTCGGGAATTCCTCGTAGAGGATGGCCTGGGAGGTGGAGAGCAGCGCGCCGCCGCCCAGCCCCTGGATGATGCGCATCAGCACCAGCATCTCCAGCGAATGGGCGTTGCCGCAGAAGAACGACGCCACGGTGAAGATGGCGATCGAGCTCGCGAAATAGCGCCGCCGCCCGAAGTACGCCGAGAGCCACCCGGTGATGGGCAGCACGATGACGTTGGCGACGATGTAGCCGGTCAAGACCCAGGCGATCTGATCCAGCGTCGCGCCCAGGTTCCCCATCATGTGGGGAATGGCGACGTTCACGATGCTGGTGTCCAGCAGCTCCAGCACCGACGCCATCGAGACCGTGATGGCAATCAGGTACTTGTAGCGGTACCGGTCCGGCGCGACGGCGCCGGGAAACGGAAGAACGGCGGTGGCCACGGAACGCCTACTTGGTGGTGATCGTGACCACGACGCTCATGCCGGGACGCAGCGGCTTGGCCGGATCGTTGGGCCGGTCCAGCCCGATCCGCACCGGAAGCCGCTGCACCACCTTGGTGAAATTCCCGGTGGCGTTGTCCGGTGGGAGCAGGGAGAACTTCGCGCCGGTCGCCGGGGAGAGACTCTCCACGTGGCCGGCGAAGTGCACGCCCGGATACGCGTCCACCGTGATGTCCGCCGGGTCCCCGGGGGTGACGTCGGTGATCTGCGTCTCCTTGAGGTTCGCTTCCACCCAGATGTTGTCGAGCGGGACCACGGTCATCAGCGGCTGGCCCGCCTGCACCAGCTGGCCCACCTCCACGTTCTTCTTGCTCACCACGCCGCCGGTGGGCGCGGTGATGCGGGTGTAGGAGAGGTTCAGCGCCGCCTGATCGCGCGCGGCGCGCGCCGCCGCCACCCGGGCGTCCGCGCCGGCGAGCGCGGCCTGCGCCTGCGCCAGACCGGCGTCCGCCGCCGCGGCCGCGGCTTCGGCCGCGTCGAGCTGCTGCTTGGAGACGATGTCCTGATCGGCGAGGGGCCGCAGCCGGTCGAGATCGGCGTGCGCCTTCTGCGCGTTGGCCTGCGCCTGCGCCACCGCCGCGTCGGCCTGGCCCACCCGGGTCTTCGAGCTCACGGTCGCGAGCAGAGCGACCAGGTCGGCGTTGGCCTGGGTGAGGCGGACCTGGAAGTCGCGGTCGTCCAGCACCACCAGGGTGTCCCCCGCCCGCACCGGCTGGTTGTCCCGTACCCGGACCTCGGAGACGAACCCGCCCACCTTGGGCAGGACCGGGATGACGTGCCCGTCCACCTGGGCGTCATCGGTGGTCTGGTGGGAGAGGCCGTAGATGTAGCGCTTGGCCCCGAAGCCCAGCAGCAACACCAGGAGCACGCCCATCGCCGCGAAGACCACGCGGCGGCGGCCCCCGGGGGCCGGGGCTTCCTGGACCTGGGGCTCGGAGGCGCGCGCCGCGGGGGCGGAGCCGCCCTTCGCCTTGGTTTCCGGTTCGATCGTCGTCGCCATATCCCGTGGTTCCTTCATTCGTTGAATGTCTAGTGCAGTGTCCGCGCCACGCCCACCGCGCGCGCCAGGGTCACGCGCGCGAGGAGCACCGAGGCCCGGGCATCAATCACGGCGTCCCGCGCCTGGATCAGCGAGGACTGCGCGTCAATCACTTCGATGTTTCCCGCCACGCCCGCGGTAAAACGCTGGCGCGCTTCCGAGAGTTCGTCTGCCGCGAGCTGGAGGCGCTCCGCGGCGATCGCGACCTGCGCCTCCGCCGAGCGAAGATCGAGGAACGCGCCCGCCACGTCGGCGGCGATCTGCTGCCGCAGGTCCTCCGCCCGCACCGCGGAGGAGCGCACCGCGACGTCGGCCTCGGCGATTTCGCCTTCGCGGCGGAATCCGTCGAGGATCGGGAGCGACACCTCGAGCGCGATCTGCCGCGTCGGGATGGAGCCGGGGACGGTGATGCCGCTGGACCCGTAGTCGGCCTCGAGCCCGACGCTCGGCAGCCGCTGGGCGGAGAACGAACTTCTCACCCGCCGCGCCGCCTCCCCCGCCGCCGTGGTGGCCGCGAGATCGGGACGGCGGGAGAGCGCCACCGCCACCGCCGAGTCCTCCGTTGCCGGCACCTCGGCCTGACCGATCGCGCTGCCCAGCGTGTCGGCCAGCTCGATCGGCGTGGAGGCCGGGAGGCCGAGGGCGCGGGCCAAATCCATGCGTCCGCGATCGGCCTGGTTCCGGGCCACGATGAGTCCGCCTTCGGCGGACACCAGCTGGGTCTGGGCGCGGGTGACGTCGATGGCCGCGGAGACGCCGGCCTTGTTCTGCGCCTTCGCGAGGCCCACCAGCTCCACCGCGAGGGCGGAGTCGGCGCGCCGCGCGCTCACCGTGGCCTCGGCCCGGAGCGCGCGTACGTAGGCGAGGGCGGCGGCCTCTGCCGCGGTCTCCGAAGTCACGGTTCCCGCCGCGGCCACGGCTTCGGTGCCGCTCTGCGCCGCTTTCACCCGGGAGTAGGCCGAGAAGTCGAACAGCGTCTGGCGCACGGTGAAGCGCGCGTCGTAGACGTTGAAGGGTCCGATCAGCTGCGGGATCACCACCGGACCCGGGAACTTGAAGCCGAAGGTCTGGCTGTTGAAGGTGCGGTTCACCCAGCTTCCGCCGAGCGACAGGTTGGGCAGCAGGGTGGCGCGGGTCTCGCGCACCCGGGCGGACGCGGAGTCGACGCGCAGGGCGGCGAGCCGGACCGCCGGAGCGGTGCCCGCGGCGCGGGAGACGGCGTCGCCGAAGGTGAGCCGGACCGGCGCGGGAGTCTGCGCCGCGAGGGACGCCGGCAGCACGAGCGCGGCGGCGAGGAACAGCGATCTACGCATTGGGGGTGTCCACGACCGGCGCCTGGCGGACGCCGTCCAGAAAAATGGTGATGTGCGTGTCGATGTACTGCTTCGCGTCGAACGCCTCGGGCACGCACTTCAGGATCGACTGTTTCAGCGCGGCGGCGTGGAGGAGCGGCGCGATGGCCAGCTTGACGGCGCTGGGCACGTGCACCGGGCGGAACTCCCCGTTCGCGATTCCGCGGCGCAGCACGTTGGCGAAGACCGCGTGTCCGCGCTTGACGACTTCTTCGTAGTAGAACCGCGCCAGCTCCGGGAAGTTTCCCGCCTCGGCGGTGATGAGTTTGGGGATTCCCGCCATCGCGGATTCGGTGTGCTCGCGCCACATGCCGCGGGCCAGCTCCTCGAACAGGGCGCGGGCGGTGCCGGTGTGGCGCTCGGCCAACGCCTCGGCGCGGGCGATCGCGGGCACGATGGTTTCCCGGACCACCGCCTTGAAGAGCGCTTCCTTGCTGGCGAAGTAGAGGTAGAGCGTGCCCTTGGTGACGCCGGCGCGGCGCGCCACCTCCTCGAGGCGCGTGGCCGCGAACCCGCGCTCGACGAAGAGCTCGAGGCCCGCGGCCACGATTTCCGCGGGGCGCGCCTCCTTGCGGCGCTTCCAGCGGGGCACCGCCTGGCGGGCGGCGGCTTTACGGCGCGGCGGAACGGCTCGGGGCATCGGTCACCAGTGTGAAGGCTAGTTACTGAACGGTCAGTAACTAATCCAGGTTCCCGCGCCCTGTCAAGATGGCCCCGGGGGCCGGGAGGCCTCGCGGGCCGGGCGTTACCGGGCATCGCCCTATACCGGGCGCTCCGCACTACCCTATGCTTGTATGCAGATGCAACGCGCCCGCGAATCCCAGCTCGCCTCCTACGCTCACGCGGTCCGGCTGGCCGCGATCCTGCTGACTGCGGGGACCGTCGCCTTCTCCCTCATCGATTCCGGAGAGCCGGGACACCACCGCGGCCTCCTGCTCACGCGGCTGGCGGAAGGGATCATCGCGTTCGGGGTCGCCCTCGCCGCCACGCCGAGCCGCACTCTGAAACAGCTGCACTGGTTCTCCTTCGCTCTCTCCCTCGGCATCATGGGAGCGAGCGCGGCCGTCGCGATCGTCGATCCCGATCAGGCGTGGCCCGCGGTCGCGGTCGCCATGGGCACCGTGCTCGGGGCCGCGCTCTTCTGTCCCTGGTCCTGGAAGTGGCAGGCGGCGCTCGCCCTCGCCACCCAGGCGGTGATGATGGTCGCGATTAGCTACGTCCCCTCGTCCGAGCTGCCGGGCTCCGACCGCTCCGACCGCCTGGCGTACCTGTCGATCGCCTTCGCGGGCGCGGCGAGCGTCCTCGGCGCCTACTTCGCCGATCAGGAGCGGCGCCGCATCGCCGCCTCCGAGGCGCGATATCGAGGCGTCTTCGAGGCCGCGGGCGACGCCATCGCTCTGCTCGATGCCGACGGCACCGTGCGGGAGGGCAACGTCCGGCTCGCCGACCTTCTGGCCCGCCCGCTCGCCGACGTGGTGGGGCACCGCCTCTCCGAGTTCTACGCGGGCGCCCACCCCGCGGAGCATCCCATTACGTCGGAGCACGCCGCCGCCCTCGCCGGCACCACCCGCGCGTTCGACGTCCGGCTCGCCCGCCCCGACGGCTCCCTCCGCGAGGCGCGCGTCACCGCGGCGCGCATCGACGCCCTCGAAGGTCCGCTGGTCCAGGCGATCCTCCACGACCGTACCGGCGAGCACGCTGCGGAGCAGCACGCGGCCGAGGAGCGCCAGCTCGACTCCCTGGCCCGCCTCGCCGGCGGCCTGGCGCACCAGTTCAACAATCTCCTCGCGGGCATCCTGACCCACGCGTCCACCTTGCGGGAGGACGCGGCCAACGCGGGTACGGTGCAGGAGCTGGGCGAGATCATCGCGGCCGCGCGCCGGGGGCGCGAGCTCACGGCCGAGATGCTGGGACTCACCCGCCACGGCGCCGTGGCGCTGCGCGCCGTCCCGCCGGCGGAGGTGCTGTCGCTGGTCGAGGGACTGGTGAAGCCCGCCCTCCCCCGCGGCATCGAGTTCGCGACCCGGGCCGCGGCCGATCTCCCGCCGATCACGGCCGACCCCGACCAGCTGGCGCAGGCCTGTCTCGAGCTGGTGCACAACGCCCAGGATGCGACCCACGAGCGCGACGGCGCGCGCATCACGCTGTCCGCCTCCGCGCTGACCCTCGACCGCCGGGATCCCGCCTGGCCCGGCGCGGACGCCGGCGACTACGTCGAGTTCGCGGTGACCGACAACGGCACGGGCATGGATCGCGCGACCGCGGAGCGGGCCTTCGAGCCCTTCTTCAGCACCAAGCCGCTCCACAGCGCCGTGGGACTCGGCCTCGCGGGCGTGTACACCGTGGTCAAGGAGCACCGCGGCGCGGCCCGGATCGACAGCACGCCCGGACGCGGCACCACGGTACGCTTCCTCGTGCCCACGGCGCGCCGGCCCGCGGCGCCGGTGGCCGCGCCCGCGGCTCCGGAGCGCGCCGGCGCCACCATTCTCATCGTGGACGACGAAGAGATCGTACGGCGAAGCCTCACCCGCGCCCTGGAACGCTGGGGATACCGGGTGCTCGAGGCGGGCGACGGGGCGCACGCGCTCGCCGCGGTGCAGAGCGCCGATCCTCCCGTGGACCTCGTGATCCTCGATCTCGTGATGCCCGGCGGCGGTGCCGGCGCCTTCGAGCTCATCAAGGCGGTGCGGCCCAGCGTGAAAGTGCTGGTGTCCTCCGGGTACAGCCCCGACGGCGCGGCGTCCCAGGGGCTCGCGGCGCGAGTGGAAGGATTCCTGCCCAAGCCCTACGAGCTCACCGAGCTCCGCGCGGCGGTGGAGCGGGCGCTCGGCGGGGAGTCGCGGGGAGTGGCCTAGCGCGCCGCCGCGGATTCCCCGCCGGCCTGCACCATCCGTTCGACGGTCCGTCCCTCCACCCGCTCGCCGTCACCCAGCAGCGAGCCGGTGACGGTGCTCCGGCTGACCCAAACCGCGCGGCCCAGAATCGAGTGGGATACCGTGCTGTTTTCTATCACACTGCCGCTTTCGATGGACACGTTGGGCCCTACCGTCGAGCCGCGAATCGTCACCCCATCCTCGATGTAGACCGGATCCCGAAGGGTGACGCCCGGCGGCACCGGGGCCGGCCGGCGCGCCCGCCCGTGACGGAGCAGATGGAGGTTGGTCTCGAGCAGGGTGTCCACCTTGCCGCAGTCGTACCAGCCTTCCACCCGGGCCGCGTAGAGCCGCTTCCCGTGGTCCACCATGTACTGGAACGCGTCGGTCAGAAAGAACTCGCCGAGCTGGGGCGGCGCGCGGAGCACCCGCGCGATTCCATCGAAGAGCGTCCGCCAGTCGCGCACGTAATAGAGACCGATGTTGGCGAGCTTGGAAATCGGGGTCTGCGGCTTCTCGACGATCCGCGTCATGTAGCCCGCCCGGTCGGTCACGATCACCCCGAAGCGCTGGTAGTCCTCGACCTCCTTGGCCCACAGGATCCCGTCCGAGTCCGTGGTCCTGATGATCGAGAGGTCGGCGTCGAAGAGGGTGTCCACGAAGACGATCAGCACCGGGCCGTCCACGTGGTCCCGGGCGAGGTTGATCGCGCCCGCCGTCCCGTCGAGCGTCTTCTGCTCGATGAAGCGCGCCGGGACGCGGTAATGCGCGCGCACGTAGGCCTCGACCTGCTCCTTCAGGTGTCCGGTGATGACGATCAGCTCCTCCATGCCCAGGGGCGCGAGCTGGTCCATCACGTAATCCATCACCGGCCGCCCGGCGACGTGCACCAGCGGCTTCGGCACCTGCGCGGTGAGCGGGAGCAGGCGGGTGCCCTTCCCCGCCAGCGGGACGATGACCTTCATCTACACCCGGCCGTAGCGGTCCTTGAGCCGCACCACGTCGTCGATTTCGGGAGTCGAGGCCTCGAGGAGGTCGGCGGTCCTGACCGCCTCGAACTGGTGGACCGCCTTGGGCTGGATGTGGAAGGCTTCGCCCTGCGCCAGGGTCCGCTCGATCAGGGTCTCGCCCTGCTGGAGCCGGAGGATGATCTCCCCCGACAGGACGTAAATGGACTCGTCCTTGCGGTTGTGGTACTGGAGCGAGAGCACGTGGCCCGCCTCGATGTGCAGGACCTTCCCGACGTAGCGGTCGGTGTGCGCCCAGATGATCTCGTAGCCCCAGGGCTTCTCGACGCGATAGGGCGGCTGCTTCACGGACACCTTCAGGTAGAGGGGAGCGCGAGCGCCAGGGACGACGGAATGGTGACGCACGCGGTGACACAGACGCCGCAGCCCACGCATCCCTCCGCCTTGATCACCGGATGGCCGCGGGCGTCGGTGGCGATGGCCCGCTCGCCGACCGGGCAGGCGCGGGCGCAGACGCCGCACGCCACGCCCTGGAAAGTAATGCAGCGCTCGGGGTCGAGACTCAGCACCCCCACCCGCGCGTGCGCCCATCCGTCCGCCGGGAACACCAGCGCCCCGGTGCCGCAGGCCTTGGCGCAGGGCATGTCGGCGCAGGCCACGCACGCCTGCACCGACGGCTCGATGATGGGGGTGCCCGCCGCGAGGCCGGCGGTGGGCGGCGCCTTCACGATGGCGTGCACCGGGCAGACGTCGATGCAATCGCCGCAGCGGGTGCAGGCCGCGAGAAACGCGAGCTCCGGCGCCGCGCCCGGCGGCCGGAAGTACCGGCGCGGCGCCACGCGCTCCTCGGCCCGCGCCGCCACTTCGGAGACCAGTCGGCCGAAGGTGGCGCGGAAAAAGCCGCGGCGGTCGCTCGTGTCCACTAGAAACTCGGCGCCAGGCTGAGCTGCCAGCGCAGTGCCAGCCTGCCCCCCGCGCCCCGCCGGTCCGCGGCGTTCGCCGGCCGGCTCACCACGAGCGGGAGCTCGAAGCGGCTGGTCCAGGCGAGGTCGCCCACCTGCTGGCGGGTGACTACGCCCACGCCCCCGTCGTACAGGTTGACGTGCCCCGGGCTGCGGGGAGGCGCCACCAGCACCCGCCCGTCGACCACCCCGGCGTCCACGAATCCTTCGATGGCCGCCGAGCGCAACACGCCGCGGGGCCGGGTCCAGACGGCGCGCGTGAGCTCGGCGTTAACCGCAACCGCCCACCGTCCGCCCAGCGCGGGGCGGAACCCGCGGAGGTTGGCGTCGCCGGGCGACTGGTAGTAGAACCCCGGGCGCACCAACAGCGCGCCGAGGCTCCGGACCAGCGGGTTGGTGAACGTCTGGTATGGATCCGCGCCGGCGATCATGATCCGCCGCTGATTGAGAGGAGCCGACGCGCCCAGGTACGCGCCGCCGAAGATCCGCGCGCCGATCGTCGTTCCCGCCCAGAAGGGCTGGCGGGTGCTCGCCTCCGCCGTGGCGCGGCCGTAGGGCTCGATGTCGTAGCGGTTGGGCGAAACGATTCCGGGCCCCGGTTGCCAGTAGAGAAGCCCGCCGTGGAGCGTCATCCGGGCGCGCAGCGTGCCCCCGCCCAGGCGGGTGGCGGTGGAGGCCCAGGGCCCGAGCTCGATGGTTCCGCCGTCCGACCAGAGCCCGCGATCGAGATAGCGAAGATCCGTCGTCGCCATCCACATCGCGTCCACGCCGGCGTGGGTGTCGGCGCCGAACCCCAAGTGCCGCCGCAGGGCGCGGTCGACGTGGAGCGACGCCCCGGCCCGCCCTTCGACGTCCCAGGCCGCGAACCGGGTGGTGGTCCGCGGCTGCAGCCCGCTCACCGGATTCTCGAGTGAGAAGTGGAAGCCCACGCGATGAGTGGCGGCCCCGGCGGTGCCGACCGAGCCCACGAAGAGTCCGCGATCGTAGCTGCCGAGGTAGTTGGAGCGATCGCGGAACCCGGCCGTGACGCCGCCCGCGGTATTGGACCAGAGGAGCGGCAGGAAGGCGCTCACCCGCGCGTCGCGGCGCGAGGCTTCGCGGAAGGGGTCGTCCACCTTCACCACTCCGGTCCGCGGCTTCGACAGCGGCCAGGGGAGTCCCCGCTCCTCGTTGTTGAGCAGGTTCCAGTCGTGGCTGACCACGCGGGGGTCGAGCATCAGGCGGCCCGGCCTCCGGTCGCTCTCGAAGGTGACGCGCTCCACTTCCGGCTGGCCGGTGGACCGGGCGTAGATCGTGTCCCGGTCGCCGATTTCGACCGGCATCATTCCGTCGCCCAGCCGCTCGATGGTGACGGTGGTGCTCCACCGTCCCGAGGGGAGGCGGCGCCGCTCGACCTTCGCCAGCCGGTAGTCGATCAGCGGGGTGCCGTGCAGCCACTGGCCGAAGAGCCACTCCAGGTCCTGGTGCGACACCTCCTCGCACACCGACCGGAACGCGGCTTCGTCCACGTGGTGGAGCTTCCAGCGGGCGTAGTAGGCGCGGAGGATCTTCCGCATCGCCGCGTCGCCCACCACGTAGCGCAACTGATCGTAGAACAGCTGGGCCTTGCTGTAGATCATCACGTTGTAGGTGAGGAAGTCGCGATAGCGCTCGCTCGGCAGGGACACCGGCTCGCTCCAGCGGTTCAAGTCCCAGAACAGGAGGTTCGACTCCAGGCCGTGATACCCCGCGGTGCCGGCGCCGTGGGTCTCGAAGTACCACTCGGTCTGGAAGCTCGTGAACCCCTCGTCCAGGAACCCTTCCTTCCACTCGTTGTTGGCGAGGATCCCCATGGTGTAGTTATGGCCCACCTCGTGGGTGATGAGGCCCAGGGACGCGCCGCCGTTCATCACCATCATCGGGAACTCGGTCCCGCCGCCTTCGATGCGGTGCACGTTGGTCATCTGCGGCCACTCGAACTTCCCGTACAGCGAGTCGAGCCAGGCCAGCGCGGTCACGGTGTTCCTCACCGCGACGCCGTGGCCCCAGGTCGCCTCGTCGCCGGGCTGGTAGAGCACGTGCACCACCACGTCCTTGTAGCGCCCCTCCTCGTAGCGGTACTGCGGGTTCAACGAAAACGCGAAGTGGTGAACCTGCTCGGCGTAGAAGCGCACCGTCTTCCGTCCCGGCGCCGCGGCGGGACAGTCGTGCGGCGCGTCGGGATAGTAGTCGCGCTGGTAGGTGACGGCGGTGAGGAGGTTCCCCGCCTCCGGCCGCCACCCCGGGTCCCCGCAGACCGGCACGCCGGTGGCGCCGATCACCTGGTCCGCCGCGAGGTCGAGCGTCACGTCGAAGGTGCCGAACTCCCCGTAGAACTCGCCCGCCGGGTAAAGCGCATGCGCCTCCCACCCGTACTTGTCGTAGACCACCACTTTCGGATACCACTCGGCGAAGTCGAAGCGCCGGCCCTGCCGCCCCTGCCGGCGCGGAAGGGTCGAGGGGCGGGCCTGCCAGTCGATCTCCACCAGCATCGAGTCCCCGGGCGCGAGCGGACGCGCGAGGGGCCAGTGGGCCACCGTCGAGTCCGGCGCGAAGGGGTAATCGGGGCGCGCGGAGTCGCCCATCACGGTCGCGGCGGTGATGCGCTCGAACCCGTAGTCGGGGTCCTTCAGGTGCTGGAAGCGTTCCACGTGCTCCGCCGAGTCCGACGCCGACCAGCGGGACCCCGGGCGGAACGCGTTCAGGTACTGGTGGACGTAGAAGTCGCGCAGGGTATCGGGGGACTGGTTCACGTAGGTGATGCGGACGTGACCGGTGAGCACCCCGGAGGGTTCGTCGAGCGAGGCGTTGATGCGGTAGGCGACGCGCTGCTGGAAGTAGCCGGGGGCGGGCTGGGAGTCCGCCGCGGCGACCCGCGCCGCCATTAAAAGAAGAAGGAGCATAGGGGTCGGAAACTACATCCCGCGGCGGGGCCCGGGGAGGCGCGCGTTTTCCGCGCCCTCGCGCGCGGAATTTGGGCGACGGTCTTCCGACACTCCGGTTCCAAGTTGGCGGGCCGGCGGGAGCCCGCATCGGGGCGCCGCCGGACTCACCTTCGACAGGAGCTACCCATGAAGTTCTTCATTTCCCTCGCGGCGCTCGCGCTCGTCGCCGCCTGCGACCGCCAGCCCGCCCCCACCGCCGCCTTCCCCCGCGCCGTCGTCGGCGTGGTGGAGCTGAAGGTCGGGGACCAGGTTCGCCGCTTCGAGGTCCGGGTGGAGCGCGGACCCACCGGATTCAACTCCGCCGCGCCGGCGGCCCCCGGCGTCAGTCCCGCGGTCACGGCGCCGATCGCCGGGTTCCCGCTGGTGCGGGACCGCGCGCTCGCGCCTCAGTCCACCGAAATCCAGACGCCGGACGGAGTGGTCACCGCTTCGATCGCGTACCGGCCCCTCGGGCCCTATCACGTCCTCGACCACGCCGTGGCCAGCGTGAAGGTCCCCGGCGCTCCCGGCGGCACGGTGGGCGTGCACATCGCGTTCCTGAATCCCCGGCTCGAGCCGTAGGAGGCGACCATGACCCGCAATGCATTCCGCGCCGCGTGGGCGGCGCCCGCCATCGCGCTCACGCTCCTCGCGACGCCCGCCGGTTCCCGCCGCGCAGAAGCGGCCCCGCGGCCGGCCCTGCTGCAGACCATGGCGGCCAAGAATTGCCTGCTGCAGGCCGCCGCGTTCGCCGCCGCCGTCACCCAGTGGTACAAGGCCTGGGATAACTACCAGATGTCGCTTCCCAACGGCACCGAGAGCGAGATTCTCGAGGCCGCGCAGGAGCTCGATCAGGCCGCGCAGCAGGTCGCCACGACCGGCAGCCTGCTGTCCGCCTGTCTCTTCCGGTATCTCTGACGCCGTAAACGATCGCGGCCCGGGTCATCCCCGGGCCGCGTGGCGTCAATCTTCTCCCGCCATCCTTCGCTTGAGCGCGGCCACCCGCCGCCGGAGCGAGCCGTCGTAAATCCGGTCTCCCACCCGCACCACCACACCGCCGATGATGGAGCGGTCGTCCCGGAAATGGGCGCGGACTTCCTTTCCCAGCGCCGCCTTGAGCCGCGCCACGATCTCGCGCTCCAGCGCGCGGTCCGCGGGACGGGCGAGCGTGACGCCCGCGTGCACCCGGTCGAAGGAGAGGTCCACCAGCCCCGCGTACTCGGTGGCGATCTCGGAGAGGATCCCCTGCCGCCCCCGCCGCAGCACCGCCTGCAGGAAGCGCACGAATTCCTTGGGGGCGACCCGCGCCAGCCCGCGCTCGACCAGCGCCGCTTTCTGGGCCTTGGACACCCGCGGCGACTCGAGCGCCACCGCGATCCGCGGGTCGGCCTGCACGGCGCCCGCGACGGCTTCCATCAGCCTGCCGTAGCGCTCCAGCTGGCGGGATTCCTGCGCGGCCTCGAAGAGCGCTTCGGCGTAGTTCCGCGCGACGGTGACGCTCTTCACGACTGCTTCGCGATGTCGGCCAGGTACGACGTCACCAGACGCCGGTTCGCGGCGGAGTCGAGGTTCTTCTCCACCAGCCTCGTCGCCGCCGAGAGCGCGATCTCCACCGCCTCACGCCGCAGAGCCACCAGCGCCTTGTCCCGCTCCGCGGCGATTTCCTTCCGGGCCCGCTCGAGGAGCGATTCCTGCTCCTCCCGCGCCCGGGCCAGGATCGCCGCGCGCTCCTTCTCCCCCGCCGCCTTGCCCCGGGCCACGATCTCCTGCGCCTCGGCCCGGCCCCCGGCGAGGAGCCGCTTGTGCTCCTCCAGGAGCGCCGCTGCCTCGGCGCGGTTCCGCTCGGCGTCCTCGATCTGCGCCTCCAGCCGCTGCTCCCGCTCCCGCACCGCCTGCAGGATCTGCGGCCACGCGGTCTTCTTGAGCAGGATGAGCAGGAGCCCGAAGATCAGCCAGGTCCAGAGAATCAGCCCGCCGTCCACCGTGAGCGGATTGGCGCTCACTTCTTCGGCGGCGGCGAGCAGGAACAGTGATGCCATCATGGCGACCTCGTTCGGGAGGGGAGGCGAAACGCCCGCGGGCGCCCGCCCCCGCTCCCGGTCCGGTTAGAAATGGACCTTCCCCTGCATCACGAACGCGATCACCGCCGCGAACAGCGCGACGCCTTCGATCAGCGCCGCGGCGATGATCATCGCGGTCTGAATCTTGGCGCTGTTCTCGGGCTGGCGCGCCATGCCCTCCACGGCCTGGCCCCCCACCCGCCCGATCCCCACTCCGGCGCCCAGGGTCGCGAGCCCGCCCGCCAGCCCGGCGCCGATCAGCGCGTAGCCCTTGCCCACCGCGTCCGCCGCGACCGCGGCGCCCTGCACCGCCTGGCTTCCCGCCTGCAGCAGCGCGTGCATGTCCAGCATCATGTCTTTCTCCTCCAGCAAGTCGGGGAGAACGGTCAGCCGGTCGCGCCGGCCGCGGTCAGAGCCCGAGTCTCCCGGCTCGGGTCGCCGCGGTCACCCGCCTTCGGTCCCGAACCCAGGGGGACCAGCGGGCATTCGTCCGCCGGAAGGCGGACTACTCGAGGGCGGCGGCGCGTGCGCCCGGCGCCGCCCCGTTCAGCATCAGTGCTCGGCCCGGATCAGGCCCACGAACACCGCCGTCAACAGCGTGAAGATGAACGCGTGCAGGAACGCCACGAACAGCTCCAGCACCATGATCAGCGTCGCCCCGATGGAGGCGACCCCGCCCACCACGTAACTCTGGAACGCGAACGCGAACCCGATCAGCGCCAGGAGCACCACGTGCCCCGCGGTCATGTTGGCGAAGAGCCGGACCGCGAGCGCGAAGGGCTTGGCCAGCTTCGAGATCACCTCGATCGGCGTCATGATCACGAGCAGGATCGGCTTCATGATCGTCGGCACGCCCGCCGGCACGAAGAAGATGGTGCCCAGGTAGCCCCGGGCGCCGAGGGTTCGCATCCCCGAGACCTCGATCACGAAGAGCGAGATCAGCGCCATTCCTCCCGTCACCGAGATGTTCCCGGTCGCGGTCGCGCCCCAGGGCACGAGCCCGAGGAGGTTGCAGGCGAGAATGAAGTAAAAGACCGTGAGCAGGTACGGAACGTATCCTTCGCCGTGATGTCCGACGTTGGGCAGGATCACCTCCTGCCGCACCCAGAGCGTGATCGCCTCCATCGCCGCCGCGAATCCGCGCGGGGGACGGCCCGCCGCGTGCGCCTTCCGCACCGCGGAGGAGGTGTAGAGCATCACGAAAATCACGATCGCCGACGCGAGCAGCATGAAGACGAGATGCTTGGTCGGCGAGAAGTCGAGCGCCAGGGGGCCCACCCGCACCGGGGTCCAGCGCGGCAGGGCGATGTCGTAGTGATAGGGCGGCTTCCAGTACGGCAGCTCCAGGGTGTGCGAGTTGCCGAGGTGCTCCATGATGTTGATCTCGCGGTTCGGCTCGTCGGGGGGCGCCGAGGGCGCCTGCGCGCCCGCGGAGGACGCGAGCGCGGCGAGCGCGAAGAGCGTGAGGAAGCACCGCGAGAAAGACCGCACGACCCACTCCGTCAGGTGGTGAGCACCAAAACGATACCTTCGACCGCCACCAGCGCCAGCACCACCGCGAGCAGCGCGAAAAGGAGCGGCGCCGCCGGCCAGCCGAGCGCCGGCGCCACGACCAGCGCGGCGATCGCGAGCAGGGCGAGCCGCGCCGCCATCCCCAGTCCCCACACCAGCAGCAGGCGGCCGGTGCCGATGGACCGCACCACCCACCAGCCGAAGGGACCCTGCGCCGCGACTCCGAGGGCCGTCGCGAGCAGCGCCGGGTTCCGGCGACCGGCCGGCAGGACCAGCGCCACCACCACCGCGCCCAGGGCGACGAGCGCGGTGCCCGCGAGATACCGCTGCCCCGCCGTCCCTTTCACTTCTTCTGGTCCCGCTTGAGGCTCATCACCAGGCTGTACATCGTGGCGCCGAAGCCCAGGAAGACGCCGGCGACGGTGAGCAGGCCGTCGGTGCCGAGCTTGCCGTCGGCCCAACGGCCGAGGAGCGCGCCGCCCAGGACGGTGGCGGCGAGCTGGACGCCAAGCCCCGCGTAGCGGAGGGCCGACCGGCCGCCCTCGTCGTCATTCCGCGCCGGCACGGCGGCAAACCTATTCGCTTGTGAAAAATTTCGCAAGCAAACCCGACGCGGTGCAACCTTTTGTGGCGCTTGGGAGTAGCAAGTAGTATTCTTCCGACCCCATGACCGCGAACCCGTCCCGAATCCCCCATCCCGCGTCCTCGTCGTCCGGGGATGTCGAGCTCCTGGAGCGCCTCTCGGTGGCGCGCCGGGACCTCCTCGAGCAGGTCTCCCGCCGCATCGTGGGGCAGGAGGAAGTGCTGGACGGGATCCTCACCGCGATTTTCGCGGGGGGTCACGCGCTCCTCCTCGGCGTCCCCGGGCTCGCCAAGACCCTGATGGTGCAGACGGTGGCCCAGGCGCTCGACCTCAAGTTCTCGCGCATTCAGTTCACGCCGGACCTGATGCCGTCCGACATCACGGGAACCGAGATCATCGAGGAGGACCAGGCGACGGGGAAGCGGTCGTTCCGGTTCGTGGAGGGTCCGGTCTTCGCGAACATCGTGCTGGCGGACGAGGTGAACCGGACCCCGCCCAAGACCCAGGCGGCACTGCTGCAGGCGATGCAGGAGCATCAGGTGACGGCGGCGGGCGAGACCCATCCCCTGCCCTCGCCCTTTTTCGTGCTGGCGACCCAGAACCCGATCGAGCAGGAGGGGACTTACCCGCTCCCTGAGGCCCAGCTCGACCGGTTCATGTTCGAATTGCGCGTCCCTTATCCGTCGAAGGATGAGGAGGAGCGGATCGTCGAGACCACGACCGGGGATCTCGCGGCCGAGGTGCGGACGGTGCTGACGGCGGAGGACGTACTGGCGTTACAGCATCTGGTGCGGCGGATTCCGGTGTCCAAGGACCTGGTGCGGGCGGCGGTGACCTTGGTGCGGATGACGCGGCCGCATGACGCCGAGGCGCCGGGGTTCGTGCGGGAGTTCATCTCGTGGGGGGCGGGGCCCAGGGCGTCGCAGTATCTGGTGCTGGGGGCGAAGGCGCGGGCGGCGCTGGACGGCCGGCCGATGCCGGACTATGAGGATCTCCAGGCGGTCGCGCCGACGGTGCTGACGCATCGGCTGGTGGTGAACTTCGCGGGGGAGGCGGCGGGTCGGGACGCGGCGGACGTCGCGGGGGAACTGCTGAAGGGGGTGAGCTGGGGCAGGAAGTCGTAAAGACCGCAGCCGTTGACCAACGCCCGAAATACCCCTCCAAAATGACTCTAATCCCAAACATCCCAATCTGTTGACACGGGGTTGAAGCGGGCGTCTAATAGTGTCAGTCAAGCAAGACCGACTGATCGCGATGCCGTCCTCCCTCCGCCTCCAGACTCTCGGGTCGCCGCTGCTTTTCACGGCGGCGGGCGACCCGGTGCGGCTCCGGACCCGCAAGCATTTTGCGCTGCTCATCCGGCTCGCCCTCGAGCCGGCCAAGCGTTTCACCCGCGACTACCTGATGGACCTCCTGTGGAGCGACGCGCCGAGCCGGAAGGCATCGCACTCCCTGGCTCAGGCGTTGTCGGTTCTGCGGGCGAAGGTGGGGCGGGAGGCCGTGCACGTCCACCGCGCGACGGTGGCGCTCGGGGCGGGCGCGGTGGAGGTCGACACCGCTGGCCTCGCCGGCGCGGAGACCGAGATCCGCGGCCCCTTCCTGGAAGGCTTCGAAATTCCCCGGGCGGCGGAGTTCGAGCAATGGAAGGACGAATGGCGCGCCAAGCTTCTGCCGCAGGTGCGGGACTGTCTGGTGCGGCAGATGGACGCGGCCCGCCGCACCGCGGATTTCGGAATCGTGGAGCGGCGTGCGCAGACCCTGCTCGACCTCGATCCTCTCTCCGAGGACGCCGTGCGAGGCTTGATGGAGGGCCGGGCCTGGGTCGGCGACCGCACCGGCGCCCTCAAGGTCTACAGCACGTTCGAGACGCTGGTCGCTCAGGACCTGGGCGCCAAGCCCTCGGCCGACCTCGCGCGGACGGCGAGCCTCCTGCGTGAAGGGCGGCGGCCACTTCTGAAACCGGGCGAACCTCCGCAAGCCCGGGTGCTCCCCGACCGGCGGTTCGAGCCCGAGACTCTGATCGGACGACAGCGGGAGTTCTCCGTTCTTTACGACGCCTGGCTCGACGTGCGGCGGAAGCAGCCGCGGGTGGTGGGCGTGATCGGGGATCCGGGGATCGGGAAGACGACCCTCACCAACGCGTTCCTCTCCACCTGCCAGATGGATGGCGCCATCGTCGCGCGCACCCAGGCGTACGACGCGGAGCGGGAACTGCCATTTGCGGTGCTCGCCGAGGTGGTGCGGCAGCTGCTGGCGTTTCAAGGCGCGATCGCGAGCGCGGATCCGGATGCCTTGTCGGAGCTGTCGCGGATCGCGCCGGAGGTTCGCGCGGCGTTCCCCGGCGTGCCGAAGCCGATCGACTGGGGGGCGGAGGTGACGCCGCTCCGCCTCGCCGACGCCTTCCTCAAGACCCTCACCGCCGCGGCCGATGAGAGTCCGGTGGTCGTCGTGGTGGACGACGTCCACGCCGCGGACAACGCCAGCGTCGCCATCCTGCACCTGGTGGCCCGCAAGCTGCCCCAGGCCCGGCTGATGTTCGTGTTCCCGGCGAGGCCCGGGGAGCTGCGGGCCGCGGCGGCTCCGGTGTCGCTGCTCTCGGATTCGGCGATCGTGGGGCTCAGAACCCTGGAGCTCGAGGCGCTGACCGACGCGGCGTCCGCCGAGCTCCTGCGGCAGGTGACCGCCCGCACCGAGGCGCGGCACGGACCCCCGCCGATCGAGCGGGTGCTCAGGTCCTGTCGCGGCAACCCGCTGGCCATCGAGCTCCTGACCCGGGAGTGGCTGGAGCACGGTGCGGGATCCCTGGTGCGTGATCTCGAGGCGCTGGACGCCGTGCCCGCGGCGACGGTGGGGATTCCGCGCGCGATCAAGGCGGTGTTCGATCGGCAGGTGCTGCGGCTCGATCCGAAGACCCGGAGCGTGCTGGACCTGGCGGCGGTCCTGGGGCGACGGATCGGCGACTTCCCGATCTACGAAGTGGTGAGCCGGACCGCGGGCGAGGCCGCCGAGACGATGGCGCGGCTTGTGGAGGAAGGATTCCTGCACGACGCGCGCGGCGCGCTCGAGTTCCGGAACGAGCTGATCCGGGCGCAGGCCTACTACGCGGTGGCGGCGCCCGTGCGGCAGCACCTGCATCGCGAGGTGGCGACGGTGCTTGCGCGCCGGGCGGGCGCAGGACCGGGGGTAGCCGGCCTGGAGGTTGCCTGGCACTTCCTGCGAGCAGGCGACTCTACGCGGGCGCTACCATTCGCACTCGCCGGAGCACGGGCGGCGCTCGAGGTCGGGGCACCGCAGGAAATCGAGCGAATATTGTCGGCCCTGATGCACCAAAATGTCACAGCAGATTCCGACTTGCCGCTACTACTTGCCCGGGCGCTCGTGGATCAGACAAAAGGCGATCGTATTCGCGATCTTGTGGATCCACTCCTACTCAAAGGGGCGCTCGACGCAAGAGCCGCCGCCGGCGCGTACTGGATGAAGGCGCGCGCTGAGTTCTTGGTCCAGCACACCACAGACGATCGATACATGAATGCCTCAAGGGACGCGGTAGAAGCCGCGCGGGCGAGCGGTGATGCAGAACTCCAGGCGCGGGCCCTGTTTGAGTATGCGTTCGCAGGGAATCAGGCTGGGCGACTCGATTACCTCCTTGAGGCCCGCGCCGGCCTCGACGATCTCGTGGGTTCGCGAGCTGCAGGCGGTCTGCCTATTACCCACTATGCCCTGGGTTTCTGCCATCAGGCGGTCGATGAAATGGTTGAAGCGCAGGCGTGTTTCCAGAAGGCTGCCGCGCTCGTATCCGACGTGTCCCCTGTTGAAGCTTCGCGCGTTTACGTCGCCCTAGGCAACACCAACCACTACCTTCGGGACTCAGGGGCGGCACGTGACTGCTTCGAGCGAGCTCTCGCGCTCGCGATCCGCATCGGGGACGACTCGCGGGCCGCGCTCATCCAGTCCAACCTTTCGGCGATCGCCACGACCGAAGGGATCTGGGACGAAGCCTTTGAGCGAGGCAACGCCGCACTATCGCTCACGCGACACGCGCTCAATCAGCCCTACCTAGCCGCGATGCATATCAATATGGCCGAAATTCTGGCAATTCGCGGAGAGCGAAGCACCGCTGAGCACCACATCCGTGCTGCTCACGACGCGCTTGGCGCCTATGGTGGCTGGCTAGCCCGCATCGACACTCTCTGTGACACCGCCGGGGTTTGTTTGATGTTCGGCGACCTCACCCTGGCGCTGGACCTAATCGGTCGGGCTGAGCAACTAGCTCGAGGGAAGGAAGCGGCAGTGCCGAGTGCTACGACGTTCGAGAAGTTTCGCGTCTTTCGCCTCGGCCACACTCGCGATTATTCCTCAGCGCTCGCACATGCACGGGCTGTCGCGGAACGCAGGCGCGGTCGACATCCGCTAGCATTCTTGGACGCGCTAGGCGCCGTAGCGTGGGCGGAACGAAACACGCTTGGGGCGCTAACGAACGAAACTCGTGCCGAGCTTGATCTGTTTGATCGCCTAAAATCGCGAGGTAAGCTGGCCTTCCTGGTGGCCCAAGGCTTCGTCTCCGAGGATCACAATACCTAAGGCGCGTGGACCAGCGCCGCGACGGGAACATCCGCTTGCACTGAGACCTTGTCGGCCGCCAGCTCGTTTGGCTGACCAAGCAGATGCCGCAACGTGCCTGACTTACCAACGAGAGTGACTAGCTTCGGATCGAACTGACGACCCGAGTGTTTTTGGAGTTCCGCCATGACGGCGCTAAGCCCCAGAGCCTTCCGGTAGGGGCGATCGGTCGTCATTGCGTCGATCGTATCTCCAACCATGATTATTCGCGCCCCGATAGGGATTTGGTCTCCGGCCAACCCATCTGGGTACCCAGATCCGTCATAATGCTCGTGGTGATGTTTGATGGCATCGAGGACGGGACCGCGCAACTTCGCCACTGTGCCTACGAGGTCAGCACTACGGACCACGTGTGTCTGCATCACGATGCGTTCTTCGGTCGTCAGGCGAGTTTCCTTGCGCAACAGGGGGGCAAATTCTTCGTAGATCTTGCCCACGTCGTGCAGTAGAGCCGCATGCTTAACCGCATCTACATGGCGCGCGGGCAAGCCGAGCTCACGAGCAATCGCTCCCGCATATTCCGCCACGCGACGAGAGTGGCCGGAAGTGTAAGGATCTCGAGCCTCAATCGCTTTCACCATCAACTCGAGCTTTTCCTCCAATTCGTTCTGCAGTTGCCCATTCATCTGGTAGAGCTGCCTGACCAGAAAAATGGGAAAGATCACGATCGCCAGCCCTAAGAACTGAAGCTTTACGTAAAGGAAGACCAAGAGGATAGACAGCGAACTGGCCAGGATATCATACAGGCGTGCTCCACCCCCCACGCGATCCCATGACTCACCAAACGTAATCCCGCTGCTGAACGCCACGGCCAGTGCGACACTCCCCTGATTCACAATGAAGTACGTGACGACTAGCGCCGCAAACGGGAGGAATGAAAAGTCGAAACGCTCAAGGCTGACCACGCCCCCTAACGCAGTGTAGGCGAGCCCTCCCAGTCCGGTCGCCAGCATGAATTGGGCCGTATTGAACCAGACCCGCTGGAGGGGCTTCCGCCTAACAAGAGTCTCGACGATTGCAGCGGTGGCGCCGCTAATCAGAATCGGGATCGGATAGCCGAAGAGCGCGACCGATGCAAGGAAGGGCACGAAGACTACTGAACTGCTCACGCTCGCGAAGGACGTGCGGAGGAACCACGCCTCGCACAGGACGGCGGTCAGGGAGAAAGCCGCCACGCCGTTCCAGTAGGACGAGACCGAGTCGACAGGCAACGTCCAGCGGGGGATTGCTAGCAGTAACCCCACCGCGCTAGTGAGCGCTGCGATAAGCAGGTTGATCTTGAGTGCCGACGAGTTCCCCTTCAAGCGCATTGGCACTCCGACGGTCAATGAATTGTGGGGGGTGCCCCTTGCCAAACGCTTACCAACTAACCGTGCCGTTCGCGAAAAACAACTTCGCGATCGCGCCGAACAGCACCGCGAGCAGATGCATCATTGAGCGTCACCTCCCAACTTGGACTTTCGGGTTTGCTGCCCGTTAGACCTGGAGTGGTACGCCTCGCTACGACGTACCCGACGCTCCGCTCGTTCCTCTGTTCGCTCGGCTTCGCTCTATTTGGTAGCGATGACTCGGGGCCCCCTTTTCGGTGTCCTGCTGGCTCTATGTCCGGCGCGCCCGCACCCCGCGGCACGCGCTCCGACTTCTACGAAGAAACCGCCGCCCGCCGCGCCAACGCACCCTCGATGGCCGCGAGCACCGCGTCGAACCCATCTCCCTTGTCCACGATGGTCCGCACGCCCAGCGCGCGCACCCGCTGCTCCTCGTCCGCCGTCACCCCGCCCGTCACCACCACCACCTCCGCCTCCAAACGCCGCCCCGGCTCGAGCAGCCGCTCGATGATCTGCACCGCGTTCAGGTCCGGCAGCCGGTAATCCAGCACGATCACCCCCGGCCGCACCCGCCCGATCTCGAGCAACCCGTCCACCCCGTTCTCCGCGGTGGCGAGATCGAAACTCACCGCCTTCGCGATCGCGTACCGGGTCAGCGCCTTGAGATACGCGGGATCGTCTTCGACCATCACCACCACCGGCCGCCCCGCCGACTGGTTCAGCTCCGGCGGCAACGCCATCCCGTGCGAACGCAGAAACTCCGCCAGGTCGTCCGACGCCACCCGGCGATGACCGGTCGGCGTGCGGTGACCCTTCAAATGACCCTGGTCGATCCAGCTCGCCACCGTCGACGGCGTCACCTGGCACACTCGCGCTACGCGCTGAGTGCCCCAGTAGGGCTTGGTCCGGTCGGTTCGGGTTGAACTCATCGGAACCCGAAATACCAGCAATACCGATAATCCGCTAGACCCCCTGAGGCCAGGACGCAACAGGCCGGGGGCTACCTTGGCAAGATATTGTGTTACAAAAGCTTATCTGCGGGCGTCAGCCCACCGGTTCGTGGCATCCAGCACCGCGAGCACCGCCGCCCGCTCCGGACTCTCCCTGATTTCACAGGTTCCGGTCAGCAACTGCGCCTCCCGCCCCCCCAACCCGTGCACCGCCACCAGCACGAACTCCTTGTCGAAAGCGCTCACGATCTGCGCCCCTTCGAGCGCGATCGAGTTGTCCGGAAGCAGGTCCTCGAGGCACGCCGCCGCCGCCCGCGCCGCCGCTTCCACCCGGTTGCGCGCGGTGTCGGTCCCCTGCTCCTCCGCCTCCGCGTCCTTCCCCTCGAATCCCAGCCGCACCCGCACCAGGACCCGCTGCGGCTTGTCCGAGGGTCGGACGTCGAACCCCTTGAAGGTCACCGAGCGCTTGGACGCCCGCGCCCGGATCGCTTCCTCCTGCATCTGCTCGATGGGCCGCACGTCCGCGGTCTGGGCCACGCTGATCTTGCGGTGGTCGATCTTCATTCCCAGCTGGGCCATCAGCGCGGACTCGATGTTCCGCACCACCTGCTTCGCGGGAATGTCGTTCATGGTGAGGACGTGGATCTCGGAGACTTCCCCCTGCGGCGTCACCACCACCCGCGCCGAGAGGATCCCGGTGAGACTGGTGAGCAGGTTCTCGGCCCGCTTCACTCCCCACGGGTCGGGCGTCTGGCCCGGCTCGAGCGGCGGGTCCTGCTCCCCTGAATCGCGTTGCGGCTTGAACGGCGTCACTGCTGCCTCCTCACAGGGCGACCTGGTTCCGGCCTTGGGCCTTAGCACGATACAACGCCCGGTCCGCCGCCACCAGCACGTCCTGCCGGTCCGCCTCAGCCTCCCCCCCTTCCTGAGGCGCCGGACGGTACTCCGCCACCCCCACGCTCGCCGTCACCAGCCCTTCGGGGTAGCCGAGGTCCCGCCCCAGGCCTTCCACCCGGCTCCGGATCTTCTCGGCCACGACACTCGCGCCCTCGATCCCGCCCAGGGTGAGCAGGACCACGAACTCATCGCCTCCGTAGCGCGCCGCGAAGTCCGCGGACCGCACCACGGAGAGGAGCTCCCTCCCGGTGCGCCGCAGCACGTCGTTTCCCGCCTCGTGGCCGTAGCGGTCGTTCACCTGCTTGAAGTTGTCGAGATCGAGGAAGATCACCGCGAAGGGCTCGCCGGTCCGGCGGGCGCGGGCGCTTTCGGATGCCAGCCGGTCCCGGAGCACGCGGAAGGACGCGAGCCCGGTGAGCCCGTCCACCGCGGCCTGAACCTGCGCCCGCTGGGCCTCGCGCTCGAGGTGCGGCGGGCAGGACTTGAGGGTGGTCCGTCCCATCGCCGCGGCGCTCGCGAATTCCTGGCAGGTGTGATAGCCACAGGCGCCGCAGTTCCAGGGATGGCCATTGGGCGCGAGGCCGATCTGGTCGAGAATGCCGTCCACCAGCTCCGCCGAGGGGTGATGGCCGTTGCGGTGAACCTCATAGCCCTCGCCCACCCGGGTCCGCGCGGCGGCGGTCTCGTCCACGACCGGCAGGCGGGCGCGCGCCGGCTCGGTGGCGCCCACGATTTCCCGCCGCCAGAAGAGCTGGTCCGACGGTCCGAGGAGGGGGTGATCGAGACACCCTTCGCAGGGGAGAATGTCCACGAAACCGAGATCGATGCGGTCCACCGTGACGGCGCGGGCCAGGCCCTCGAGGGCGCCCAGGCCCCGGACCTTCCGGAACCGGCGGCTCGCCTGGCGCTCCTCCATCAACAGCTCGAGCGGGAGACCGCCCGCCGTGCTCCAGTGCCGGCGCCGCTCCTCGGGGACCCGGTTGAAGTGGTGGGGCTGATCCTCGACCGCGACCCCCATCTCCCGGAAGAGCGCGGTCAGCTCCTCGAAGGTGATCGCCGCGGCGACGTCGGGGCCGCCCTCGGTGATGCACACCCCGGTATACACCACGGGGACGTCCTCCCCCAGCAAGGCCTTGAGGTAGCGGGCCTCGGCGGCGATGGGCGTGGCGACCGGCGCTAAATAAGGAAGGAGCTCGGGGTACTGGTGCCGGACCGTCTCCACCACCACGGGACAGGTGCTGCGGACCACGGTGCCCCAGCCGTCGTCGGCGAGGAGCTTCTGGTATTCCCGCGCCACCAGCTCGTCCCCCATCACCCCCCGGTGCACGGTCCGGAAACCCGCGGCGTAGCAGGCGTTCACGACCTGCTCCGGCGTGGAGGGATAGAAGTACGCGGCCGATTCGACGGAGAGGATCAGGGCCGCGGCGCCCTTCCGCGCGGCGGCGAGCGCCTTGCCCAGGTCGCCGACGGCGCTGATCGCCTGGTGCGGACAGGCGGGCAGACAGAGCCCGCAGCGGGTGCAGGCTTCGTCCACGATCCGCACGTCCTTGTCGTCCACGGCGACGGCGTCCGCGGGACAGACCCGCACACACGCCAGGCAGGTGACGCAGGAATCCTGATTGACTCTGAAATCCACGAGGCGGTCCGCCGGCGGGAAAGCCGGTTCCGGGAAAGGTTCGCCTATAATGTGACCGGGGTCAGACGCTGTCAATCGTGGCGGAACCGCGCCACTTTACGCGAGGGCGTACTCCTTCAGCTTGCGATAGAGCGTCCGCTCGCCGATGCCGAGCACCTCCGCCGCGCGGCGCCGGTTCCCCTTGGTCTCCTTCAGCGCCCCTTCGATCGCGGCGCGCTCGATCTCCGCCATGGACATGCCGGGGCGATAGACCACGGGGCCCTCCGGCTCGGACCCGACCTCGACCGGATCCAGGGGATCGCGGCGGCCGGGGACCTCGATCACCTCCACCCGCCGGGGCTGGTCGTCCAGGCGCCGGCGCAGCTCCTCCACCTGCAGCTTCAGCTCCACCAGGCTCCGCAGGATGAATTCGACCTCCTGCCCCGCCACCTCCCGGCTGGCCCCGCGCACCCGGACCGGCAGGCCACGGCCCCGCTCCCGGATGTCCCGCGGGATGTCCGACGCGCGGATCTCACCCTCCGGCGCGAGGACCACCATGGACTCGATCAGATTGCGGAGCTGGCGCACGTTGCCGGGCCAGTCGGCGTCCACGAGGATCTGCAGGGCTTCCGGGGTGATCCCCTGGAACTTGCGGTCGTGTTCCGTAGCGAGCTCGCCGATGAACCGGCGGACCAGGAGCGGAATATCGGCCTTGCGCTCCCGGAGCGGCGGCAGGTAGATGGCGAGCACGTTGAGGCGGTAATACAGATCGTCGCGGAAGGAGCCGATCGAGACCGCTTCCTTGAGCGACCGGTTGGTGGCGGCCACGACGCGCACGTCTACCTTGATCGGCTGGGTGCCGCCGACCCGGGAGAAGGTCCGGTCTTCGAGCACCCGCAGCAGTTTGACCTGCGTGGCGCCCGGCATCTCGGCCACTTCATCGAGGAAGATCGTCCCGCCATCGGCCAGCTCGAAGCGGCCCAGGCGGCGCTCCGCCGCTCCGGTGAACGCGCCCTTCTCGTGGCCGAACAGCTCGCTCTCGAGGAGATTTTCGGGGAGCGCGGCGCAGTTCACCGCGACGAACGGCTTCCCCCGCCGCGGCGACAGGTCGTGCATCGCGCGGGCGACGAGCTCCTTGCCGGTCCCCGACTCGCCCTCGACCAGCACGGTGGCGGAGACCGGGGCCATCTGCTCGATCTTCACCAGCACTTCCTGGATGGCCGCCGACTCCCCGATGATCCCGGTGCGCTGCTGCAGGCGCCGGCGATCGATGAGCCGCCGCACGGTGAGCGTGACTTCGGCGGGATCGGCGGGCTTCTCGAGGAACGCGGTGAGGCCGAGGTCGGCGGCGAGCCCCTTGGGATCGGGCTCGGTGGTTTCGACCAGGCCCAGGGTCGAGACCGAGTGGTCCCGCGCCGAGGCCAGGAGCTCGCCGGTGCTCGCCTCGTGGAGGGCGCCGGTCAGCACGATGCAGTCGGGCTCGCCCTTCTTCACGGCCTGGCGCACGTCGTCGAGAGAGGTGGTGAGCGAGGTCTGGAACCCCGCGCCCTCGAGGGCGCCGTTCAAGCGCACCGCCTGCTCCAGGTCCGCGGCGGTGATGAGAACGCGATCGGCCATCAGTGATCCACCGGCTCGCCGCGGATCAGCGAGACGGCGTGGTCCACGAGATCATCGAGCACCGCCAGGCCGTCCTTCACCCCGCCGGGAGACCCGGGCAGGTTCACGATCAAGGTCTTGCCCCGCGTGCCCGCGAGGCCCCGGGAAAGCCAGGCGCGCGGAAAGCGGGAGCCCGACGAGGCCCGCAGCGCCTCGGCGATCCCGGGGGCGGCCCGCTCCAGCACCGCCTCGGTCGCCTCCGGGGTCACGTCGCGCGCGGTGAGGCCGGTCCCGCCGGTGGTGAGAATGACGTCCACCTCGCCCGAATCCGCCCAGCGCGCGAGCCTGCCCGCGATCACGCCGGTCTCGTCGGGGACGATGCTCCGCACCACCACCTCGTCCGACCGCCGCGCCGCCCATTCCGCGATGGCGTCCCCCGAGCCGTCCTGCCGCTCGCCCCGCGCTCCCAGGTCCGACACGGTGAGGATCCCGACACGCATCGTCGGGTCTAGCGCTTGGTGCGGTGGGGCACGAAGGGCATGCGCACCGCCTCGACGGCGGCGCGCTTCCCGCGGATGTCCACCTCGAAGCGGGTACCCGCCTTGGCCTGGTCCCGCGGCAGGTACGTGGTGCCGATGCTCGCGTTCACGGTGGGCGTGACGGTGCCGGAGCGGACCAGATCCACCTTGGCGCCGTTCAGATACACGTCGAATCCGTGCCGCGCCACCGCCTTCGGCTCCTGCACCTTGAAGCCGACGAGGCGGCGCCTCGTCCCCTCGAGCTTCTGCCGCTTGAGCGCCGCCTGTCCCGTGAAGGCCGCCCCCTTGTCGAGCTTCACGATGAAGTTCAGGCCCGCCTCGAGCGGGGTGACGGTGTCGTCGATGTCGTTTCCGTAAAGCGGGAGGCCCGCTTCGAGCCGCAGGGTGTCCCGCGCGCCCAGGCCGCAGGGCTCGGCGCGGCCCTCGCCCGCGAGCGCGTGCCACAGCTTTTCCGCGTCCACCGAGCGGTGGTACAGCTCGAAGCCGTCTTCCCCGGTGTAGCCGGTGCGGGAGATGAAGCACTGCACCCCCGCCACCTTGCCGTCGGTGAAGTGGTAGTACGGGATCTTGGACACGTCCACCGACGCGAGCGGCTTCAGGAGCCCTTCCGCCTTGGGACCCTGCACCGCGATCAGCGCGGTCTCGTCGGAGATGTTGCGCATCCGCGCGTTGGCTCCGCCCTTCTGCTCCACGATGTGGTTCCAGTCCTGGTCGATGTTGGACGCGTTCACCACCAGCATCACCTTGTCCTCGAAGCGGTAGACCAGGCAGTCGTCCACGAAGGTCCCCTGGTCGGTGAGGATCGCGGAGTACTGCGCCTGGCCCGCCGCGAGCGCGCCCACGTCGTTGCAGGTGACCTTCTGCACCAGCGCGTTGCGGTCGGGGCCGGTCACCTCGAACTCGCCCATGTGGGAGACGTCGAAGATCCCGACCGCTTCGCGCACCGCGCGGTGCTCGGCGGAAATCCCCGCGGGATAGGTGACGGGCATCTCGTAGCCCGCGAAGGGAACCATCTTGGCGCCCAGGGCCACGTGGATGGCGTGGAGCGGCGTCTGTTTGAGCGGTGCGTCGGGCATCAGGGTCAGCCGTTCATGAGGGTTGCGAGCAGGGCCTTCTGCACGTGCAGGCGGTTCTCGGCTTCGTCCCACACGCGCGACTGCGGGCCTTCGATCACATCGTTGGTCACTTCTTCGCCGCGGTGCGCCGGGAGGCAGTGCAGGAAGATCGCTCTGGGATCGGCGAGCTTCATCAGGTCCGCGTCCACGGTGTAGCCCTTGAACGCGTTGCGCCGCGCTTCGGCTTCCGCTTCCTGGCCCATCGAGGCCCACACGTCGGTGTTCACCACGTGCGCGCCTTCGACCGCCTCCTCCGGCACCTCGGTCACCGACACCTTCGCCTTCTTGCAGGCGCGCTCGAACTTGCCGCGATCGGGCTCGAAGCCCTCGGGACAGGCGAGGCGGAGCTCGAACCCCAGAATCTCCGCAGCCTCGAGCCAGCTGTTGGCCATGTTGTTGCCGTCGCCCACCCACGCCACCCGTTTCCCCTCCCAGCCGCCGAGGGATTCCTTCACCGTCAGGAGATCCGCGAGCACCTGGCAGGGATGGGTGAGATCGGTGAGACCGTTGATCACGGGGATGGTGGCGTTCCGCGCCAGCTCCTCGACCTCGGCGTGATCGAAGGTGCGGATCATGATCCCGTCCACGTATCGCGAGAGCACGCGCGCGGTATCGGGGATGGGCTCGCCGCGCCCGATCTGGATGTCCTTGGACGACAGGAAGAGCGCCTGGCCGCCGAGCTGATAGGCGCCCACTTCGAAGGAGACCCGCGTGCGGGTGGACGACTTGGCGAAGATCATCGCCAGGGTCTTGCCGGCGAGGGGCTGCTCCTGGTACTGGCCCTTCTTCATCCGCAGGGCCAGGTCGAAGAGGCGCTGGACCTCTTCCCGGCTGAAGTCAGTGATGGCGAGAAAGTCCCGCTTGGCCATGGCTTCCCTGAGGTCGGTCAAAGTGACAGGCTCAAGACTGCTGATTTTACCCTGGGCGGGAAGGTCCGACAAGCCTAGAGGATGTATTTCCTGAGGTCTTCGTCCTCCACGATTTTCATCAGCCGCTCCTTCACCTGCTCAGCGTCGAAGACGATCCGCTTGGTGGGATAGTCGGGGAGCTCGAAGAGCACGTCCTCGAGCAGGGTAGTGAGGACGGTGTGGAGCCGCCGGGCGCCGATGTTCTCCATCCGTTCGTTGACCTTGGCCGCGATGCGCGCGATCTCGGCCACGCCGTCGGCGGTGAACTCGAGGGTGGCGCCCTCGGCCTGGCAGAGCGCGGCGTACTGCTTGGTGAGCGCGTTCTCCGGCTCGGTCATGATGCGGATGAAATCGGCTTCGGTGAGCGGCGCCAGCTCCACCCGGATCGGAAACCGCCCCTGCAGCTCGGGGATCAGGTCCGAAGGCTTGGAGACGTGGAACGCGCCGGCCGCGATGAACAGGATGTGGTCGGTGCGCACGTAGCCGTACCGGGTCTGGACCGTCGAGCCTTCGACGATGGGGAGCAGATCGCGCTGAACGCCCTCGCGCGAGACGTCGGGACCGACGGTGCCGCGCTCGCCCGCGATCTTGTCCAGCTCGTCGATGAACACGATGCCGTGGTTCTCGACGCGGTCCAGGGCCTCGTTCACCACGTCGTCCATGTCCACCAGCTTTTTCAGCTCTTCGTCGATCAGGATCCGCCGCGCTTCGTGGAGGTGCACGGTGCGCCGCTTCTTTTTCTTGGGAATCATTTCCTGCAGCAGCTCGACGAAATTGACGTCGGTGCCTTCCATCCCCTGGGGCGGCTGCATCATTTCCAGGCCGGGGAAGCCCTGCTGCTGCACTTCGACTTCGACGTCCCGCTCCTCGAGTTTCCCCTCCTTCAGCTGCTGGCGCAGCTTCTCCCGGCTGCGGCGCCGGCGCTCCTGGGACTCGGCGTCGGCCTTGCTCTCCTCCTGGGACACTTCACCCTTGGACGAGACCACGAACAGCGGGCGCGCGGTGGCCTCGCCGGCCGCCGCCGGCGCCGGGGGGGCCGAGGCCGCCGGCGCGGGGAGGAGGATGTCGAGGAGCCGCTCCTCGGCGCGCGCTTCCGCCGCCGGATAGACGTCGTCCTCCCGCTCGGTGCGGACCATGTTGATCGAGACGTCCACCAGCTCGCGGATCATGGACTCCACGTCCCGGCCCACGTAGCCCACCTCGGTGAACTTCGAGGCTTCGACCTTGAGAAACGGCGCCCCCGCGAGCCGCGCCAGCCGCCGGGCGATCTCCGTCTTCCCCACCCCGGTGGGCCCGATCATGATGATGTTGTTGGGGAGGATCTCCTCCCGGATCTCCTCCGGCGCCTGGGCCCGGCGCCAGCGATTCCGCACCGCGATCGCCACCGCCTTCTTGGCCTCCGCCTGGCCCACGATGTAGCGGTCGAGCTCGGCCACGATCTTCTTGGGCGGCAGCTCCTCGAGCCACGGCAGCTGCGCTTCCAGCTCTTCGGGCTTCCGGGGATCGAGCGCCGGTGTCTGGTCGGGGTGGGCCATCAGAGATCGAGAATGGTGATGTGGGTGTTGGTGTAGACGCAGATCGCGGCCGCGATCTCGAGCGAGCGCTGGACCACGTCGTGCGCCGAGAGCGCGCTCTCCCCGATCAGGGCGCGCGCGGCGGCGAGGGCGTAGGTGCCGCCCGAACCGATGGCCAGCACTCCGTCGTCGGGCTCGATCAGCTCCCCGCTCCCCGACACCACGTAGCCGTGCTCCTTGTCCGCCAGGACGAGGAGCGCCTCGAGACGGCGCAGCACCCGGTCCGAGCGCCAGTCCTTGGCCAGCTCCACCGCGGCGCGGGGGAGATTCCCCGGGTAGCGCTCCAGTTTCTCCTCGAACTTCTCGAACAGCGTGAAGGCGTCCGCCGCCGCGCCCGCGAATCCGGCGAGAATCTTCCCGCCTTTCAGGGTGCGGACCTTGTTGGCGTTCGCTTTCATCACCGTGTCCCCAACGGTGACCTGGCCGTCGCCGCCCAGCGCGACGTGCCCGTCGCGGCGGACGCAGAGAATGGTGGTGGCCTGCATTTGCGGGAGACTCAAAGCGCGCGATCCTTTCGTCAGGCCCGCGGATGGGCCTGATGGTACACCTTCTTGAGCCGCTCGACCGACGTATGAGTATACACCTGCGTCGTGGCCAGCGAGGCGTGCCCCAGGAGCTCCTGCACCGCGCGGAGATCCGCCCCGGCGTCGAGCAAATGGGTGGCGAAGGAGTGGCGCAGGGAGTGCACGTGCAGGTCCTTGCCCCGCCCTGAGAGCCCGGCGAGGAGGTCCTTCATCGCGAGCTGAACCCCCCGCGGCGTGATCCGGTTCCCGCGCCGGTTCAGGAACACCGCCCGCCGGTCCCCGCCCCCCCGCGCGAGCAGCGCGTCCCGCTCCCGGAAATAGCGGCGCAGGGCGCGATCGGCGTGGCCGCCGAACGGCAGAATGCGCTCCTTGCGCCCCTTGCCCCGCACCTTCACCTGCCCCGAGACCACGTCCAGGTCCTCGTCGTTCAGCCCCGCCAGCTCGGAGAGCCGCATGCCGGTCGAGTAGAACAGCTCCAGCATCGCCAGATCCCGCGCCTCCCCGAAGCCGCCCGCGTCGGCCCGGCGCTCGGCCTCCGCGAAGGCCAGCTCGATTTCCGCGCGGTCGAGGTACACGGGGAGCGTGCGCTCGAGCTTCGGAGTCCGCGCGGCCTTGGCCGGGTTCACGTCCACCCCCTCGGTCACACCCAGAAAGCGGTAGAAGGTGCGGAGCGCCGACAGGGCCCGGGCGACCGAGCGCCGCGCCAGGTGGCGGCGGTCGAGCTCCGCCAGGAAGCCGCGAATCGCCAGCCGGTCCACCCCGCCCCAGGCCCAGGGACCCGCGTAATAGCGATCGCAGAAGGCCGCAAACTCCGACACGTCCCGCTGGTAGGCCTTCACGGTGTGGGGCGAGTCGTTCCGCTCCTTCGAGAGGAACGCGACGAAAGCGGAGATCTGGGGCGACGCGCTCACGCCGTCACCGGCGCGGAAAGCCGCGACACGAAGTCATCCATGTCCGCCAGCGCCCGCGCCACCAGCCGCTCTTTCTTCTTGGCCTTGTCGCGCACCGGCTCCGCCAGCGGCTCGAGCAGACCGAAGTTCGCGTTCATCGGCTGGAAGTCCCCGGGGTCCGCGTCGCGCAGGTGCCGGCACAACGCGCCCAGCATGGTCGTGGGCGGCGGCACCAGGGGCTCCTCGCCCTGGAGCAGCCGCGCCAGATTGGCCCCGGCGAGCGCGCCGGTGGCGGCGGACTCCGTGTACCCCTCGACACCCGTCAGCTGGCCCGCGAAGAGCAGCAGCGGGTCGCCCTTCGCGGAGAGATGGGGGGAGAGCGTCGCGGGCGCGTTCAGGTACGCGTTGCGGTGGATCCCTCCGTAGCGGAGGATCTCCGCGCGCTCGAGACCGGGGATGGTCCGGAACACCTTCGCCTGGTCGCCGTGGCGGAGGCGGGTCTGGAAGCCGACCAGATTCCACATCTGACCGGCGCGGTCCTCCTGCCGCAGCTGGACCACCGCGAACGGCTCCCGCCCGGTGCGCGGGTCGGGAAGGCCCACCGGCTTCATCGGCCCGAAGCGGAGCACGTCCCGGCCCCGCGCCGCCATTTCCTCGACCGGCAGGCACCCCTCGAAGTATGGCGTCTGGTCGAAGTCGTGGTGGGGCTGGTAGACGTCGGCGGCGGCGAGCGCGGCGAGAAAGGCGTCGTATTCCGCTTCGCCGAGCGGCGCGTTCCAGTAATCCTCGCCCCCGCCCTTGCCGTAGCGCGAGGCGCGATAGAGCCGCACCGGGTCCAGCGAGTCCGCCGCCACGATGGGCGCGATGGCGTCGAAGAAGGCGAGCGACGTGGCGCCGAGCCGCGACGCGATCGCCGCGGCGAGCGCGTCCGACGTCAGGGGACCGGTGGCGATCACCGCGGGCGAGGGGAGCGCGGTCACCTCGTCCCGGGCGAGGGTGATGTTGCGGTGACTCTCGACCCGTGCCTCGACGCCGCGCGCGAAGAGCCCCCGGTCCACCGCCAGCGCCGCGCCGCCCGGGACCCGCGCCTCGTCCGCCGCCTGGAGCACGATGCTCCCGAGCTTCCGCATCTCGGCCTTGAGGAGGCCGTGCGCGTTGACGAGCTCCACCGACTTGAAGGAGTTACTGCAGACCAGCTCGGCCAGACGGCCGGTGTGATGCGCGGGCGTGGCCCGGGCGGGGCGCATTTCGCACAGCGTGACCGCGACGCCGCGCTCCGCCAGCGCCCAGGCGGCCTCGCACCCCGCGAGCCCGCCTCCCACGACCGTCGCCCTCAGGCCGCGTCCGACTCCGGCGATCCGCCCCCGCCTTCTTCGAGCGGGACCTCGTGGCCGCACTTCAGGCACTTGCGCGACGATCCCGCCGTCTTGGAATGCCGCTCCTCCATCCCCAGGAATCCGCAGGCCGGGCACGGCACCGCCACCGGCTTGTTCCAGGTGGAGTAGTCGCACTCGGGATAGCGCAGGCACCCGAAGAAATTGCGGCCCTTCCGGGTGCGCCGCTCCGCCAGATCCCCCACGCCGCACTTGGGGCACTTGATGCCGAGCGGCACCGGCCGGGTGTGCTTGCACTTGGGGTAGCGGGTGCAGGCCAGAAATTCGCCGAAGCGCCCGGTCTTGATGACCATCGGCGCGCCGCACTCCTTGCAGATCTCATCGGTGGGCTTGTCGGGCACCCGGTTCCGGTTCAGGGGCCGGGTGAAGGGGCAGTCGGGCCGGCGCGAGCAGGCGATGAACGGCCCGAAGCGCCCGATCTTGAGCGCCACCGGCGAGCCGCAGGTGGGACACTTCTCGCTCGAGAGGTCGCCCAGCTCGTGCACCGCGTAGATCAGCTTCTCCACGTCGATCGCTTCCAGCGCCGTCGAGAAGGGGCCCCAGAACTCGCCCAGCACCGCGCGCCAGTCCATGTCCCCCTCTTCCACCTTGTCCAGCTCCGACTCCATCCTGGCCGTGAAGCCGACCTCGAAGGTGTCGGGGAAGCTCTTCTGCATCACCTTCCACACGATTTCGCCCTGCGGCGTGGGGGAGAACCGGCGGTCCTTCGCCGTGGCGTACCAGCGGGTGCGCAGGGTGGAGATGATGGCCGCGTAGGTGGAAGGCCGGCCGATCCCTTCTTCTTCCAGCTTCTTGACGAGACTCGCCTCGCTGTAGCGCGGCGGCGGCTCGGTGAAGTGCTGGCTCGGCACCACCTGCCGCACCGCCACCCGGTCGCCCTTGGCGAGCTTCGGAATCGGCGGCAGGTCCTCCAGGGTCTTCACGTCCCCGGCCTCGTGGCCCTCGTGATAGAGGACGTGGTAGCCGTCGAACTGGACCCGCGAGCCGGTGGCCCGGTACAGGAAGCGGTCGGTGAGCTGGAAGTCCACGATGGTGGTGTCGTAAATCGCGGGATTCATCTGGGAGGCGACGAAACGCCGCCACACCAGCTGGTAGAGCTTGAAGAGGTCGCTCTCGAGATACTTCTTCAGGTCCTCGGGACGCCGCGCCACGTCGGTGGGCCGCACCGCTTCGTGGGCGTCCTGGACCTTGCCCTCGCCGCGCTTGTTCTTGAACTCGTTGGGGGTCGCCGGCAGATAGCGCTGGTCGAAGTGCTTCGCGATGTACTCGCGCGCCTGGGCCACCGCGCTCTCCGCCACCCGGACCGAATCGGTGCGCATGTAGGTGATGAGGCCCACCGCGCCCTCGTCCCCCAGCTCGATGCCCTCGTACAGCCGCTGGGCCGCGCGCATGGTGCGGCCCGCCGAGAAGCCGAGCTGCTTGGCCGCCTCCTGCTGCATGGTGCTGGTGGTGAAGGGGGCCGGCGCCTTGCGCTTGCGCTCCCCCAGCTCCACCTCGGTGACGACGAAGGGCGTTTCGAGCGTCCGCGCCACGATCTCCCGCGCCGTCGCCTCGTCCTTGATCTCCGGTTTCTTGCCGTCGAGCTTGTGGAGCCGCGCCTGGAAGGGCTGGCCGTCCTTTTCGAGGTCGGCCTCGATGGTCCAGTACTCCTGCGGGACGAACTTGCGGATCTCGTCCTCGCGCTCGCAGATCAGCCGCAGGGCGACGGTCTGCACCCGTCCGGCCGAGAGCCCGGTCTTGATGCTTTTCCAAAGGACCGGGGAGGCCTTGTACCCCACCAGCCGGTCGAGCACGCGCCGCGCCTGCTGAGCGTCCACCTTGCGCTGGTCGATGTCCTGGGGGTGGGCGAGGGCCTGCGCCACGGCGTCCTTGGTGATCTCGTGGAAGAGCACCCGGCGCACCTTGTGCCCGTTGCCGAGCTGGCCCGCCACGTGCCAGGCGATGGCTTCGCCCTCGCGGTCCGGATCGGTGGCGATCAGCACCCGCTCCGACGCCTTGGCCGCCTTCTTGATCTCGGCCAGGGTCTTCGCCTTTTCCTTGATGGTGACGTACTCGGGCGTAAAGCCGTTCTCCACGTCCACGCCCAGCTTGCGCTGCGGCAGGTCGCGGAGGTGGCCCACCGTGGCCTTCACGGTGTAGCCGCGCCCCAGATACTTGCCGATGGTCTTCGCCTTGGTGGGGGACTCGACGATCACCAGCGAGCCCTTGCCCTTGCCGTTTCCGGCCGGGGCGGACTCCGCCGCGCCCGCCACCACCGCGGCGGCGCGCCGCTTCGCCGGCGCCTTGGTCTTCGCCGTCTTGGTTTTTTTCTTCACGACCGTCTTCTTAGCAGCCACTCGTCAACCTTTCGTCAAAATCGCCGCGCTCGGGCGGAGACTTGCATCTTTACCATCCTGCCTGAGCCTGCGCAAGTCTCACGATCTCCGCGCACACCTGCGGCGGCGTCTTTTTGTCGGTCTCCACTTTCGCGTCGGCCTTGAGGTACGCGGGCTCCCGCTCCTTGAGGAGCTGGCGCATCTGCTCCGCCGGGTCCTCTCCCATTAACATCGGACGGGTTCCCTGCGGCGCCGCCCGGGAGGCCGCGGTCTCCGGTTTGGTCTTGAGATACACCACCAGCGCCTGCAGTCGCGCCGCGTCGATCGCGCCTTCCTGGGCGGCCCACCCGCCGCCCGGCGCGAGGATCGCCGGCTCGTGCGAGAGCGCCTTGCTCACCTCTTCCCGCTCCAGCGCGCGGAAGGCCGCTTCGCCCTTCTCGGCGAAGGTCATCGCGATCGGCTTGCTCTCCCGGCGGACGATCACCGCGTCGATGTCCACGAAGCCCGCGTGAAGCGCCTCCGCCACCAGGCGCCCGACCGTCGTCTTGCCGGACCCCGGCAACCCGACCAGCATCACGTGCTTCTTCACGGCTTCACTCCTTCGGGCGCGCGCGCCCGGGTCTGCGCTCGGTAGCCTTCGAAATTCCGGGTCATCTCGGTCAGCGAATCCCCGCCGAATTTCTCCACCATCGCCTCCGCCAGCACCAGCGCCACCATCGCTTCCGCAATGACCCCCATGGCGGGCACCGCCGTCACATCCGAGCGCTCCGACTGGGCCTGCGCCGGCCCGCCGGTCTTCAAATCCACCGTTTTCAAAGGCGACATCAGGGTCGAGATCGGCTTCATCGCCGCCCGCACCACCAGCGGCTCGCCGGTCGTCATCCCGCCTTCCGTGCCCCCCGCGCGGTTCGTCGCCCGCGCCAGGCCGGGCAGGATCTCGTCGTGCACCTCGGAGCCCTTGCGGCGCGCCGCCTCGAAGCCCAGTCCCAGCTCCACCCCCTTCACCGCCGGGATGGACATCACCGCCCGGGCCAGCCGCCCGTCCAGCTTGGCGTCCCACGAGGTGTGCGCCCCCAGCCCCACCGGCAGCCCCGTCGCCACCACCTCGGCGATGCCGCCCAGCGTGTCCCCCGCGGCCTTCGCGGCGTCGATGCGGGCGATCATCTCCTTCTCCGCCGAGGGGTCGAGACAGCGCACCGGGCTCGCGTCCGCGGCCTGGTTCAGGGGATGCGGAAAGGGAGACGGGGGGTGGGAGACCACGCCGCCGAGCTCGGCCACGTGACTGCCGATCTCGACCCCGAAGCTGGCGAGGAGGATCTTGCAGACCGCGCCGCAGGCGACCCGCGCCACCGTCTCCCGCGCGCTCGCCCGCTCCAGGATGTCCCGCGCGTCCTTCCGGTCGTACTTGAGCACGCCCACCAGGTCCGCGTGCCCGGGCCGGGGGCGCGTCACCTGGCGCCGCCGCTCCTCGCCGGGCGCGTCGGCCTCGGGCGCCATGACGTCCTGCCAGTGCTCCCAGTCCTTGTTCCAGACGAGCATCGCGATCGGCGAGCCCAGGGTCTCTCCCGCGCGCACGCCGGCGAGCCATTCGATCTGGTCCGACTCGATTTTCATGCGGGCGCCGCGCCCGTAGCCGCCCATCCGGCGCTTGAGCTCGACGTTCACCTGCGCGGCGGACACGGGGAGCCCCGCGGGGATGCCTTCCAGCACACCCACGAGGCCGCGCCCGTGGCTTTCGCCCGCCGTGGTGAACCGCACCGCCATTGCTTCTACCGCCCTCCCATAACACGCGAGCCCGACCGCAGTCGGGCTCGCGTCAGTCCACCGGCCGCGGCGCGCTTATCGCGTCGCGTTTACGCCTCGATAAATACTCGGGAAGATGTTCACGATCGCGGGCAGCCGCACCGTCACCACCCCGCGAACCGTCACGCCCACCAGGATCAGGGTACCGCCGGGACCCTTGGCGACGCGCAGCGGGCCGATCACGGGGTCACGAATCGGCACCGTGGTCACCCGCGCGAAGTTGTACGTGTCCCAGACGTCGATGCCGCCGTCCACCCGCGCCGAGAACACCAGGCGGTTGTTCGGATTGTCGCCGCCGCCGTAGAACGGCGTGCCGCCGACGAACGGATCGAAGTCGTTGTCCGGGTGGAAATCCATCCCCGGATTGGCGCCGCTCCCGGCCATGGTGCCGCCGAGCCGGAGCCCCACGTCCAGGGCGTAAATCGAGTCCGTGGTCCGGACCACGTTGGTATGGCCGTTGAAGTTCACGGCGATGCCCGTGACCTTGGTCGCGGTGTTGGAGATGAAGTCACTCACCCGGATGCCGGGCGAGACGCCCCGGTCGATTTGCGTCGGACAGGAGAAGACCACGCCGCTGATGGTATCGGTGTCCGTCCGGTTAACGAGCCCCGCGGACGCCGAGTAGTTCAGAGCGCGTGCGAAGCGACTCCCCACGTTTTCACCCTCGCCCATGAACGCGTGGGTGAAGTCCCCCGAATTGCGGACGAACGTCGTGTCGGCAAACGGGATATTGTCGAAGAAGACGATCTCGCCGGCCACCGGGCACACCAGGGTATCGTTCGCGCCCACGCCGGTGAGCCAGGGCCGGTCCGCGATCACCATCAGCGTGTCCGTGGCGTCGGGATCCGCCTCCGCCGTCGCGTGCTCCCAGAAGAAGTGCGATTCCGGGGTCGCCGAGGTGAGGTTCTCCCACCGGATCGTCCCACGGTTCGGCTGATTCTCCTGGGCGATCGTGGGCGTGGTCGAGTAGACCGCGATGATGCTGTCCGGGAAGCAGGCGCCGGTGCCGTCGTGCCGACAAACCATGGACACGTACTGCGGCCGGTCCGAGAAATCGTGCGGCGTGATCTTGACGTGGATGATGCCGTTCTTGATCTCGGTGTTGACCTGGTCCACCTCGAAGTTCGGCAGCCGGTGGCGCCGCCGCTCGCGCCGGGCCGCCACGTCCACGATCGAGAGGTTGGTCCCGCCCGAGTTCGCGACCACCACCGTGTCCGCGTAATGGCCCAGCGTGTCCTTGGGCCAGAGCGCGATGCCCCAGGGCGAGGACCCCACCGGGATCTGCGCCACGAAGCTGTCCTGCGCCAGCCCGAAGACCTCGAGCCGCGAGAGGGCGATGTTGGTCAAGTACACTTCGTTCCGGGTCGAGTCCACCGCAGCGTCCATGATCCGGCCGCCCAGCGGCAGCGGGTGGGTGATCCCCGCCACCACCGTGATGGTGTCGGTCAGGGGCGTTCCGCCGGCGACGAAGCCCACCGTGGACACCCCGCGGTTCTTGGCCGCGGCGCCGTCGGTGGCGAAGCCGTTCACGACCACCTGTTTCGGGAAGGTGCCGATGGTGTCGACCCCGCCGATCTGATCCAGGTGCATCGAGAAGGTTCGGACGATGTCGGTCGTGGTGCCGCCGAAGGTCAGCGAATCCTTGCGGATCAGCGTGCCCGCGAGGTTCCGCACCTCGAAGCCCAGCACCGTGATGCCGCTGGGATCGGTGGCGTGGACCGTGATGGAATCCTTGACCTCCACCCGGTTCGCGACCACGTGCGCCACCTGGGGCGGCGTCAGATCGTTGGCCGCGGACTGAATGGTGACCGTGGCCTGGGTGCTCGTGCCCACCCGGTTCCCCGAGTCCACCGCGAAGCCCACCACCGTGAAGGTGCCGGTGGTTCCGGTGACCAGGACCGAGTCCTTGAACTCGATCGAATCCGGGAACGGCGGGTTGGCGTTGGACACCGAGTCCGCCGCCAGCGCCACCTGCCCCGCGGGGGCGATCAGCCACCCCACCCGGCGCACGCCCGAGGCCTGCACCGCGATCACGTCGATGGGGACGTACTTGCCCGACGAGGCCACGGCGCCCGAGGACGGCGCCACCAGGATCACTTGCAGGGCCTGCACGTTGGCGAGGAAGATGAAGAGCGTGTCTTCCGACGCGTTCCCCGCGCCGTCGATGGCGCGCCCCACGATGCGGACGTTGCCGCCCGCGCCCGAGTTCTTGGGGAAGACCACGGTCTTCTGGATCGAGACCCGCTGGGTCTGCGCCGTGAAGTTCGAGTCCACCGGCCCGGCGATGTAGCCGCCGGTGTAGGTCAGGCGGATGGTCTTCAGCGACAGGTTGTCCGACGCATCGATCTGGAACCGGAGTCCCGCGGCGATGTCTTCGGTGTCGCTGCCGGTGGTGTTGGTGAGCGTGATCTGGGGCGCGATCAGGTCGCGCTGAATCCCGCCCGGATTGCGCGTGGTTTCACACGCCCACACCGTGCCGGCAAGGACAGCGATTCCCCACAGGGCTTTGACGCCTCGTCCATGACGCATAAACGCTCCCGGGTTACTTCCCGGCCGTAGGTGGCTGCTGCAGGTCGTCGACGATGTGCGGCGTGATCAGGATCAGGAGGTCGCGCCGCTCTTCCGACTGTGACGTGAACCCGAAGAGCTTGCCCAGGATCGGGAGGTCTACAAGGAACGGAATTCCCGACTTGGTCACCGTGACCTCCGTCACCGTGAGCCCGCCGATGACGACCGTTTCGCCATCGTTGACCAGGATCTGGTTGTCGGCCTGCTGGGTCTGGAAGGTGAACCCGATGTCCACCGGAGCAGGCTGCACGCTGGAGCGCTCAGCGTGTACTTCCATCAAAATCTGCCGGTTCGCCGTCACGTGCGGCGTCACCTTGAGATCGATACCGGTCTGCTCGAACGTCGTCACCGCGCGCGGCACCGCGTTGCCGTTTCCGGTGGCCGAGAGGTCGATGGTCCGGATCGGCACCTTGTCGCCGACCAGGAGCTCGGCCTGGCGGTTGTCCACCGTGGTGATCACCGGCTCCGCCTGGACGTCCGCGAGCTGCACCGTCTGCAGGGCCTGCAGGAACGACGTCAGATCGAAGTTCCCGATCGCGGTCGAGAAGATCAGGTCCAGCGCGGGGTTGACCACTTCCTGCCCCGCGTTGCCGAGGGCCGAGAGCGAGTTCCCGCCCAGGTCCACGATGGTCTGGTCGGTCGCGAAGTTGCTCTGCGGCACCAGCGCGTCCGGAATGCCGTCCAGGTTGGTGTCCACCGCCTTCGCGGTCCGCGGATCGGGGCGCTGCACCAGCTTGTTGAAGAACTGGGTGGAGGAGCCCAGGTCGTACTTGAGCCCCAGCTGCTCCACGTCGGTGCGGTCCACGAAGATGATCTTGGCCTGGATCGAGACCTGGGGGGTGCGGATGTCCATGGCGTGCACGAAGTCCGCCACGTCGTTGATCCGGCTCTGCACGTCGGTGATGACCAGCGCGTTATTGGTGGTGTCGGCCACCACAGCGCCGCGCGCCTTGGACACGATGGACTGCACCGCCGGCACCAGCGACGAGGCGCGGGCGTAGTTCACGCGCACCAGGCGCGTCTCCACCGGCACCGTCGAGTCGGCCTTGGCCAGCTCCAGCTTGCTCACCACGTTGATGATGCCGCCCGGCAGCTCCTGGTAGGAAAGCCCCTGGGACTCGAGCACCGCGTAGAACGCGAGGTCCCACGGCTGATTCTTGATTTCGGCCGTGATGTTCCCGGAGATGCCCTTGCCCACCACGATGGTCCGGCCGCTGAACGCCGCGAACGACGCCACCACGTCTTCGATGGTCGCGTTGTCCCACTGGGCGTTGATGCGCGGCGCCTGGGACTGCTGGGCGTCCTTGGCGTGGAGCGCGAGGTACTCATCCACGCTGACGGGCTCGCCCGCGGGCTCGGGGGGCGCCACCGTCGCGGCGGTCGACGCCACCGGGGGCGGCGCGGCCGGCTGGGCGGCGGGCTGCGGCGCGGCCGCGGCGGCGGCCGACTGGGACGACCAGCTCGCGAACGCGGTGCGCTCGGTGCCGAGCCGGACCGTCACCTTGCCGTCGCCGCGCTGGATCTGATAATCCTTGAGGACGTCGAGGTCGATCACCACCCGCACCACGTTGGGCTTGAACTGCGCGTAGCGGATGTTCTTCACCCCGCCGCGGTTGGTGCCGTCGTAGAGCGTCGGAGCGGCGGAGAGCCGGGCGCCGACCAGGTCGAGCACCAGGCGCGCCGGACTGGCCAGCGTGAAGTCCTGGACCTCGACCGCTCCCTGCAGGTCGATCACCACCTGCACGCTTCCGGACGCGGGAAGCACGCTGACCCCCTTCACCTCGCCGTCTTTCGGACCCGCTGCGAGTAGACTCGGGGCGGACGCGAGTGCGAGGCCCGCGACCAGCATGGCGATGCGCTTCATGGACTCTCCTCCTGCTTGGCGAGCGTCAGGGACTCCTGCCGCTCGAACCCGAATTCCTGAACAGTGAAGACGACGTCGTGAGCGTGGATCTGGGTGACCTTCAACCGGCCCACGATGTCGCCGGTTTTCAGGCGGTACAGCTTCTTGTTGGTGATGTCGCGCACCACGGCCACGCTGCGCGCCGGGTACGCCGCGTCGAACACGATGCCCACCAGCTTGAGGTCGGCGATGAGGGGCCGCACGTCGCCCGACTTGAGCAGGGAGACGAACGGGTCCCGCCCCCCGCCCTCGTAGGTGAACGTCTCCCGCACCAGGGTCGTGGCGTGCGCGGAATCGGCCGCCGCCGAGTCCTTCGCGGCGCGGGTCGAGTCCTTGGCGGTGCGCGTCGTATCCTTCGCCGGCGGCTTGGGCGCGGGCTTGGCCTGCGCCGCCGCCGCGGTGGCGAGTATCAGCCCCGCCGCGACCAGCGCCATCACCTTAGTTGTGGGCACCGGCGCCTCCCGTCTTCGCGGCGTCCGCCGGCGGCGGCGACTTCACGTAGGTGCGGATGGTGAGCGAGGCCTCGAGCAGCCCGCCCAGCGTGTCCCCCACGAACTTCTGCGCCGCGGTCGTCGCCGGCGTGAGCTGCACGTCCTGCGGCACGATGATCCGGGGCAGGCTCGCCATGTCGGAGAGGAACTCACCCAGCTGGTCGTAATGGCCGTAGATCTCGAGCTTGTACTGATAGGTATCGAAGGGCTGGCCCGGGAGCGGCGAAATGGGCTGGATCCGCCCGATCGTGATGGTGCGGACCTTGGCCCGGGTCGAAATCTGGTCGATCAGGGTCGGCACTTCGTTCCCGTTGGGCACCAGCTGGCGCATCAGGCCCAGGGTCGCGGTGAACTCGGTCACCTTGCGCCGCAGGTCCTCGACGGTGCCGCTCGCGAGATCCGCCTTGGCCTTCTGCACCACGTCCTCCACGCTGTCCAGCTGGGCGCGGTCCGTGGTGATCCGTTCCCGCGCCGGCTGGTGCACCTTGGCGTAGAAGAAGTAGCCCCCGGCGGCCGCCACCAGGATGGCGAGCGCCAGGATCTGACCGCGAGTGTCGGTAGGCAGCCCCATTGCCATGGCGTTACCTCACCAGAGACTGCGCGAGAGGTACCGTGTGGATGTAGACCGAATCCGCCACCCGGTACTTGAGCTGGATGTCGAACTGCGTCACCGGCCGGTCCGCCTCCATCACGGTCTGGGAGTTCGAGGCCTGCACGTCGGTGAACCAGGGCGACGCCGCCAGCTGCCGCAGGAACGTGGTGAACGCCTGGATGTCCACGGTCCGCCCGCTGATCGCGAGCCGCACCGTCGGACCGCCGGTGGTGTCCTCGGTGATCGCCGCCGCCGCCGCCGCGGCCCCGGTCGGCGGCGCGCCGCCCGGCCCCGTCGTCGGTGGAGCCGTCAGCGCCATCACGTTGGTGAGCCAGGTGTAGGGCGGGAGCGCCTTGGCGATCTGGTCCATCGCGTGGGGCCAGACGTAGCGCTGGGCGTCGATCCCGCGGATCACGTTGATCTCGACGAGGAGCGTGTCCCGGACCCTCTCCAGCTTCCGCTTGTCCGCGATCACCGCGTCGTAGCGCCGCTTCTCGGCGCGCGCCGCCTCGAGCTGGGACGACACCGCCGACTCGGTCCGCAAGTCCGCGAGGAAGAGCAGGGTGCCGCCGCCGCCCACCACCACCCACGCCGCGATCGCGCCGATCAGCCACGGGTCCTTGACCTGGGCGACCAGCGTGGCGAAGTCGGGCAGCTTGAACTTGAAGCCGCCGCCGGGCGCCTTCCGCTTCTGGCCGGGGAGTAGGTTGACTTCAATCATGCGGCACGCCGGAGTGCGAGACCGACCGACAGCATGAGCAGCGGCGCCACTTCGTCCACCGACACCGATGCGAACACGTCATCGCGCACCCGGAGGCGCGCCAGCGGATTGGCGAGCTCCACCGGCGCCTTGAGCCGCTCCGCCAGCGCCTCGTTCAGCCCCGGAATGCGCGCCCCGCCGCCCGAGGTGTAGACCCTGGAGAGCGCCCCCGACGACCGCGAGGCGGTCGCGAGGAACGCCGCCGCCCGCTCCACCCCCACCGAAATTTCCTCGCCCCGGGACTCGACGTACCCGGCGAGGTCCGCGTTCTGGGTCGCGCCCTGGATCACCTTCTCCGAATCCTCGGCCGACAGCCCCTTTTCGCGCTGCAGATCCTCGCGGAAGCGCCGGGTGCCCACCGAGATGTCGCGGGTGAGGACCGGGACGCCGTCCTCCAGAATGTTCACGTTGGTCACTTCGTGTCCGATGTTGACCAGCCCCACCACCCCCCGCATCGCGTCGGGGTGGTTCAGCTCGAAGGCGTTGTGGATCGCGAACGCGTCCACGTCGATCACCGCCGGCGCGAGCCCCGCTTCGGTGAGCAGGCCCATCCGGCCCTCCACCAGTTCCCGCTTCGCCGCCACCAGGAGCACGTTCATCTGCAGCCCCTCGGCGTCCGGGTCGAGGATCTGGAAATCGAGCTCCACGTTGGCCATGTCGAAGGGCACGTGCTGCTCCGCCTCCCAGCGGATCACCTCGCGGGCGTCCGCTTCCTTCATCCGGTCCATCTGGATCTTCTTGACGATCACGTCCCGGCCGCCCACCGCCGTGACCACGCTCTTTTGCTTGACCCCCGCCGTGGAATAGAGGCCGCGGATCGCCTCGGCCACGATGCCGGGGTCCATGACTTCGCCCTCGACGATGGCGTCGGTCGCGACCTCCGTGGTGGCAACCTTCACCAGTTCCGGCTCCACACCGGAATGGTCGATCAGGACCAGTTTGATGATCCCGGAGCCGATATCGAGGCCCACCGACGTTTTTTTGCCGCCCAGGAAGCCGAACAGGGCCATAGTCGCCTTGCGCTAAAGGAAGAAGGGGCGAGGGCAAACTACAGTATGCCCCGCCCCTTATCCTGTCAAGCCTCGAACCTGCTTGAGGTCCAAACTACCAAGTATCGCCTTGTCAGCGACTTAGACCTCTCAAAAGACCTGCACCCAAGCCCTCGACCGGAGGGTCGAAGCGGTGCCGGTCATCTCTAACGCCTGTACAATTGCGCACTTAGAGTACAGGAGCGTGGCCATACCGGTCAGGGTGTTCGGGTCAAGGTTGGCGTCCTGCGCCATCACCCCACCGTAGAAATGCGCCACTGTCGAACCACCGCCGGCGGTCTTCAACCCGCCCTTGATGATCGTGATCCCGTAGAAGTTGTACGAGCCCTGGACGTTCAAGTCCCCATCCACGAGGAGAATCCCCTGCCCTTCGACCCCGTTGAGGGTGGCGCTGCCCGTGATGTGGATGATCGGGAAGTAGTTCCCGCAGGCGCTGGCCCGGTTGTCGCCGTCGCCCCAGTTCATCTGGTCCGCCTTGTTGCAGCTCCCGTCGGCGTTGAACGACGGTTGAGTCTTGTACGTGCCGTTGCCGGACAGGGTGAGCGTCGCGCGGGCCGCGAGCGCGTCGTAGCTGGTCGGCCCGTACTGGGTGAAGGTCGAATCCTTAAGGTTCGGATCGGTCTTCACTTGCGGATTACCCGTAACGTAGGCGTTCCCCTGCGTGGAAACCGTGCCGGTGGTGCGCACCCCCGCCAGGCTGGTGTCGAGGGGCGGGCAGGCCCAGGTCGCGCCCGGGACGTGATCGGTGCCGTCCACGCCCGCGTTACCGGACAGACTCACGCTGTTCTTCGCCGTGAGCGAGGCCTCGATGTCGATCTGCAAGGGCTGGATCCGCTGCAGCATCCCGATGCGCTGCCGCGCGCCGCCGTTCCGGAGCTTCCCGGAGAGACTCGCGGTGTCGCTCCCGCTGACCGAGACGAAGTACAGCTCGCCGTTCAGCCGGTAGACCGCGCCCGAGAACGAACCGGTCTTGTTGGCGGTGGTGGTCCGGTTGATGGTGAAGCTGTCGCTGGGGTAGTTGCCCTTGGCGTTGATGGTATCCGGCGACCAATTCCGCACCCGCTCCGAGAGGCCGGCCTCGGCCACCCCGAACGACTGCTGCAGCCGGCGGCCGTTCTCGCCCACCCGCTGCTCCTGCGTTCCCGCGTAGAACGCGCCGGCCACCAGCGCCCCGACCACCACCAGGGCGAAGATCGCCACCGCCAGCGCCATCCCGCGTTCGTCCCGCATGATCCGTTTCATGATCGTGCTCCTTTTGGGTCCCGTAAGAGACGGGCGCGTATTCAGCAGCCGAACCGGCAATTGTTGCGCAGTGCCACCGTCGTTATCACACTGTCCACGGCCGCCCCGTAAGTGCCCGAGGTCTGCCGGATGTACTGCTGGGTGCGGCCGCGCAAGGTGATCTGGATCTGCGCCACCTTGGTTCGATCCGCGGTCACGTTCCCCAGGCTGTCCATGTAGACCAGGTTCAATCCCTGATCGCTCGCCAGCGGCCCGATGATCGGCTGGGTGCCGCTCGAGTTCTGATAGCCCACGTAATACAGGCTGTCGCCCGCGGGCTTGTAGACCCGGTAGGTGACGGTCTCGAATCCCCAGATCGGCGCGTTCGACGTCACCGCGCCGGACACGTTGGACTGGCCGGTCGAGAACTGGAGGCTCACCACCAGTTTCTCGCCCGCCTTGGTGTCGGTGCAGATCAGGCTCACCGGAG
>Ga0079221_10000016_pt1 | contig 47694 bp, 44 predicted proteins | sample GAAS200_FD_75069 | JGI IMG/M metagenome (GOLD analysis project Ga0079221, IMG submission 75069) | Agricultural soil microbial communities from Georgia to study Nitrogen management - GA AS200 | ecosystem: Environmental > Terrestrial > Soil > Agricultural land | place: USA: Georgia | collected... | reverse complement strand
GGGTTCGTGGGATACCTGCCCGGGAGGTGGAGGGCGCGGTGAGTGTTCTCGGTCTCTGCTCGGACGATCCGGTGGTCGGGACCCTGCGCGATGTCTTCGGGGCCAACATCCTGCGGGTGCCCGAGGAGCGGTACCAGCCGCTGGCCGTTCTCGCGGCGGCCGGAGACCGCGCGTCGTTCCGCGGCGCGCTGGGCGACCTGCTCCAGGGCGCGGCTCCCCAGTTCCCGCCGGCGGCGCGGTCCCAGCTGCCCGATCTCTCCGGCAAGAAGACCAAGAGCGTGGACCTCTCGCTCGGCCTCCAGGTGCTCGCCGGGTTCCTGACCGGGCTGGGCGCGGGATCGGCCGGGCTCGACGCCAAGTTCCAGGGCGTGCGTCAGGTGTCCTACAGTTTCCGCGACGTGGCGCGGAGCTGGGTGGATCTCGACGCGCTGGGGAAGGCGCTCGAGGGGCGCGCCGTAGACCGCCGCAACCCCGCGGCGTCCATCTTCTTCGGGAAAGACGCGCCCTACGCGTTTCTCGTGATCGACTCCGTGATCACGAGTCCCGACTTCACCATCGTGGCCGACCGGACCTCGGACCCCTCGTTCCGGTTCGACGTGCCCGGAGTGCAGGCCGCGCTCGGTGCCTCGGCGGGCGTCACCGTTTCGACGACCGGCGGGACCGACTTGACCTTCAAGGGCGTGAAGCGCCTCGCCTTCGCGTTCAGCTGTGTGCACTTCGCGCTGGGCTCGGGCGGCAAGATCGGCGCCATTCTTCCGGACGACGAAGTGCGGCAGGTCTCGCTGTTCGCGCGCCCGGCGCGGGGACAGAGCGGGGAATACGCGCGGAACCGGGTGCTCTTGACGAAAGACGTGGGGATGGTGGAGGTGGGCTAGCGCCCCATCGCGCACACCACCAGCATCGCGCGCACCAGGCCCGTCACGCCCTCCTCGTTCTCGTACCACTCCGTGGGCAAGTGGGTGTCGCCGGATTTTCCGCCGGCACCGAGACAGATGGCCGGGATGCCGCGCGCGATCGGCACGTTGGCGTCGGTGGACGCGCTCGCCAGCTCGGGACTCTTGCCCAGCGCGCGCGTGGCCTGGAGCGCCGCCTGCACCAGCGGGTGCGCCCGCGGCGTGACGCCCGAGGGGCGGTCGCCCACCAGCGTCGCCTCCACGCGCAGCGGCTGAGTCCCCGCCGCCCGGCGCTTGTTCTCCGCGTCCGCGGCGCGATTGAGAATTCCCTGCACCTTCTTGTCCAGCTCCTTCAGCGCCGCCGGATCCTCGCTGCGGAGATCGAGGTCGAGCCACGCCTCCTGGGGAATCGAGTTGAGACCGGTTCCCCCGCCGATCCGGACCGCCGCGCAGGTGGTGCGCGGCTCGGCCGGAAACTCGAGCTCCGCCACGGCCGCCACGGCCCGGCCCACCGCGCTCGCCGGATTCGCGACGCCGAACGCGGCCCAGGAGTGTCCGCCGGGGCCGCGATAGGTCACGCGATAGCGCCGGGAGCCGAGCGCGCGATGGACGATCCGCTCCGCGCCCGCGCCGTCCAGCGCGATGAACGCGGAGGGCCTGAAACCGTCCCCGAAGAGATGCTTCACCCCCCGGAGGTCTCCCGCGCCTTCCTCCCCCACCGTCGCGGCGAAGAGGACCGGCTTCTCGAGCGGCACCCGGGAGCGGCCGAGGGCCTCGGCGAGGGCCACGAGGGCGGCGAGACCGCGCGCGTTGTCCGAGATTCCGGGCCCGAGTAGCCGCTGCTCCCGGTGCTCGACTTCCACCCGCACCTCGGGGCCGAACACGGTGTCCAGGTGGGCCGCCACCACGACGCACCCGTCTCCGTTCCCGCCCGCCGTGTCCCCGAGGAGCCCCAGCACATTGCCGACCGCGTCGGTCCTGACGTCCCGGAGTCCGACCTCGCGAAACAGCTCCGCCACCCGTGCGCCCCGGGCGCCCTCGGCCCCGGTGGGCGCGGGGACGCCGGAAAGCGCGGCCTGCCGGGCCACGGTCACCTCGTCGGTCCGCTCCAGAAAGTGGCGGGCCGCGGCCACGGTGTCGTCGGTGAGAAGGGCGGTGATGGGGTCGGGCACGACTCAAAGCTAGAGGCGAAGGGGCCGAGAGGCGAAGGGGCGGAGCGGGTTCGCCCCTGCCGCACCTTCGCCTCTTCGCCTCTTCGTGACTAGTTTTCGTCATGGACGAGCGCGAGCTGATCCACGACTGGAACAGACTGGGCGCCACGTTCGATTGGACCCGCGCGCGCGTGGACCTGAACGACGAAACCCTGCGCGACGGCCTCCAGTCCCCATCGGTCAAGGATCCCTCGCCCGACGTGAAGCGCCGCCTCCTGCACCTGATGGCGGACCTGGGCATCGTGGCCGCGGACATCGGGCTTCCGGGGGCGGGACCGCGGGTGGTGGAGCAGGTGCGGATGCTGGCCAGCGAAATCCGCGACGCCAAGCTCCCCATCGCGCCCAACTGCGCCGCGCGCACGGTGATCGCGGACCTGGAGCCGATCGTCCGGATCTCCGAAGAGCTGGGGATGAAGATCGAAGCCGCGACCTTCATCGGCTCCTCGCCCATCCGCCAGTACGCCGAGGACTGGACCCTGGACCGGATGCTCCAGGCGACCGAGGAAGCGGTCACCTTCGCGGTGCGGCACGGGCTCCCCTGCATGTACGTCACCGAAGACACCACCCGCGCCAAGCCGGAAACGCTGAAGGCGCTCTACGGCGCGGCGATCGACTGCGGGGCCACGCGAATCTGCCTCGCGGACACGGTGGGTCACGCGACACCGGACGGCGTGAGAGCCCTGATCGACTTCGTCAAGAAAGACATCGTCAAGAAACAGAACGTGAAGATCGACTGGCACGGGCACCGGGACCGCGGGATGGGCGTGATCAACTGCCTCACCGCGATCGAAGCGGGCGTGGACCGGGTGCACGCGACGGCGCTGGGCGTGGGGGAGCGCGTGGGCAACGCGGAGATGGATCTCCTGATCGTCAACCTGAAGCTCCTTGGCGCGCACCGGCACGATCTCTCGAAGCTCCCCGAGTACTGCCGGGTCACCGCCGACGCGGTGGGGATGCCCATCCCCGCGAATTATCCGGTGCTGGGTGCGGACGCGTTCCGCACCGGCACCGGGGTGCACGCCGCGGCGATCATCAAGGCCCGGAAAAAGGGAGACGCCTGGCTCGCCGACCGGATTTACAGCTCGGTGCCCGCGGGCGAGCTGGGCCTGTCGCAGAAGATCGAGATCACGCCGGTCTCCGGGCTCTCCAACGTGAAGTACTGGCTCGAGGCGCACGGCTACGATCCCGCGGATGAAGCGGCGTGTCAGGCGCTCTTCGCCGCCGCGAAGAAAGCGGACCGCGCGCTCTCCGACGAGGAGTGCCATCGCCTCCTGAAGCAGGCCGCATGGCGGTAAGCGCGTTCCGGGAGCTCGAGCGCTCCTACTTCGATCTCCGCTGGCACATGGATCCGGTGGGAGCGAGTCAGGCGGGCGTCACCGATCACGACGCCCGCTTCGGGCGTTTCGGGGCCACCGCGCTGACCCCGCACCTCGCGGCGCTCAAGTCCATCGCGTCGGCGCTGGAGGAGGCCGCGGTCTCGGCGCTCGACGACGAGATCGATCGCACCGCGCTCCTGAACGAAATCCGCGTCACCCTCCGCCGCTTCGAGAAGGAGCGCCCCCAGGCCGCGAGCCCCGAGTTCTGGCTTTCCCATCTGCTGTCCGGACTTCACGTCCTCCTGGTGCGGAAGGACCGGACCCCGGACCAGAAGGCGCTGGCGCTCGCGGGACGGCTGGAGGATGTCCCGGCGTTCCTGGACGACGCGCGCGCCACGCTCACCTCCCCGGTGCGGGTGTTCGCGGAGACCGCGGTCCGGATGAGCGCCGGGGGCAAGGAGCTGATCGCCGAGGTCGCGGGCGCGCTGGGAGCGGCCGCCCCCGCGCACCGGGAGCGCCTCGCGGCCGCGGCGGCGGGAGCCCGGGCGGCGCTCCAGGCGCTCGATCAGGACCTGGCCCGCTGGCTCGACGCCGGCAGCGACGACTTCGCGATCGGGGAGGAGGCGTTCAACTTCCGGCTCCACTACGAGCACGCCCTGCGCGATACCGCGCCCGAGCTCTGGCGCTACGGGCTCCACCTGAAGGACGAGCTCGAGAGCGACCTCGCGACGCGGGCCCGGCGCCTGGGCGGCGGGGCGTGGGCCACGGTCGCCGAGCGGCTGCGCGCCGATCACCCCGGGGAGCGGATCCTGGTGGACGCGTACGCCACCGAGATGGTGCGGGCGCGGGAATTCGTGTCGATGCGCGGGCTGGCGCGGGTGCCGGACGCGCCGCTCGAGGTCGTCGCGACGCCGGAGTTCATGCGGCCCCTCATCCCCTTCGCCGCCTACGAGTGTCCCGGTCAGTACTCGAGCGACCGGCGCGGCATTTTCTACGTGACGGTCCCGGACGGCGCGCTGTCGCCGGAGCGGCGGGAGCGGATGCTGCGCGACCACTGCCGCTACGAGATCGCCGCCACCGCCCTGCACGAGGGTTACCCGGGGCATCATCTCCAGCTGGTCACGGCCCAGGCCCAGGCGTCCGACGTCCGGAAGAATCTCTGGACGCCGCTCACCGTCGAGGGCTGGGCGCTGTACTGCGAGGACATGATGGCGGACGAGGGGTTCTACGCCTCGGAGGAAGAGCGGTTCTTCCAGCGGGTGCATCTCCTGTGGCGGGCGGTGCGGGTGCTCCTGGACGTCGGGCTCCACACCCGGGGGATGACGTTCGCGCAGGCCGTGGACTACATCGTGGATACCCTGCACGTGGACCGCGCCAACGCCGAGGCCGAGGTGCGGCGCTACTGCGCCGGCCCCGGGTATCCGTTGTGTTACGCGGTGGGCCGGCGCGAGCTGCTCGCCCTCCGCGACGACTTCAAGGCGCGCGACGGCGGCGCGTTCACCCTCCGCCGCTTCCACGACGCGATCCTTCCCTACGGCGGTCTCCCCGTCTCGCTGATTCGCTGGGGCCTCGGTCTGGCGTGAGCGGCGCCCGGCTCCCGCGGCAGGTCAAGCTCCTGTCGGCGGTCTCGCTCTTCAACGATTTCGCGAGCGAGATGATCTACCCGCTGCTCCCCGCGTTCGTCACCGCGGTGCTGGGAGGCGGCGCGGCCGCGCTCGGCACCCTGGACGGCGCGGCCGATTTCGCCGCGGCGATCGTCAAGTTTCAGGCCGGCAAGCTCGCGGATCGCGTCGCGCGGCGGGGCCGGCTGGTGGTGCTGGGGTACGCCATCGCGGTGGTGGTGCGGCCGGTCATCGCCATCACCGGCGCGGCGTGGCAGGTGATCGGACTCCGGGTGGTGGACCGGGTGGGGAAGGGAATCCGGACTCCGCCCCGGGACGCGCTCATCGCGGACGCGACGTCTCCCGACCAGCGGGGCCGCGCCTTCGGCCTGCAGCGCGCGTTCGACCACGCCGGCGCCGTGCTCGGCCCCCTCGTGGCCTGGGCGTTGCTCGCGTCGCACCGGGTCAACCTGCGCGCGGTGATCGGCGCCAGCATCGTGCCCGGCGTGGTGGTGGTGGTGCTCGCGATGTGGGCGGTGGGAGTGAAGGACAACGGCGACGGCAAGACGGCAGGACGGAAAGCGGATGACACCGCAGTTCCCATTTCCCTTCCGTCTTACCGGCCTACCGTCGGTGTTCTCATCCCCGCCTTCTATCTCCTCCGGGTCCCCGACGCGCTGATCATTCTGCGCTCGCAGGACCTGGGCGTGCCGGTCGCGGCGGTTCCCCTCTTGTGGGCCGCGGTTCACGTGGTGCGCTCGGCCTCGAGCGTGGTGGGGGGCGCGCGCACCGACCGGCTGGGCGCGGGCCGCACCATGTGGCTCGGGTGGACGGCGTACGCCCTGGTGGCGGCGGCGTTCGCGTTGGCCCGCACCGCGCCGGGCGCCTGGGGGTGCTTCCTCGCGATGGGGATCGTGGCGGGGCTCACCGAAAGTCCGGAGCGGGCGCTGGTGGCGCGGCTCGCGGGCGCGAGGCAGGGATCGGGGTTCGGCAGTTACCACGGGTGGACCGGGCTCGCCGCGCTCGCGGGGGGTGTCGCGATCGGGGTGCTCTATCAGCAGGCGGGAGGGGCGACCGCCTTCGCGGTCAGCGCCGCGGCCGGTGCCGCGCTCACGCTCGCGCCGCTGTTGCGCCCGGTCCGCGCCGGATTGATCGGCGGATAGAAAGCGCTACAACTTCAGCAGGGCGATCAGCGTACCCAGAGTACCGACCCAGAAGAGGAACATCCACTTGATGAGGCGGGACTCGAAAGCCGCGAACCTGACCTCGAGCTGCGCCAGGCGTTGCTCGAACCCGGCTTCAATCTGCGCCAGGCGCTGTTGCACCCTCGCCTCGAGCTGGGCGATGCGCCGCTCCAGCTTCGCGTCGAACCGGGTGAAGTTGAGCTCGTTCAGCTCCCGGAGGTCCCCGCGGTACGTCAGATCCACCTGGTTGAACCACTCCACGAGCTCGTTGGCGACGTCGTCGCCCAGCTTCTGGTAGAATTTCCGGGACAGTCTGGCGGTGACCGGCATCGGGAGCTCGCGTGAGATACCGGACCCAGGGTAACATAGGCTCGGCGGGGCCGAGGAATCAATCGCACGCGGGCCGTGGCAATTAACGAGGAGTGATCCGTGAAACGGAAAGACGCGAACCAGGACTCGAACCTCTCCCGCCGGGAATTCCTCGTGGTTTCGGGGACCGTGACCGGCGCGGCGTTCGTCGGCGCTCCGGCCCTGCGCGCGCTGGCGCGCCCGGTCATGACCCCCGCGCCGGAACCCGCGTCGCTCTACTCCGGCCTCGCCTGGCGAATGCTCGGCCCCTTCCGTGGCGGCCGGGTGGACGCGGTGTCCGGCGTCCCGGGTCGTCCCAACGAGTTCTACTTCGGCGCGGTGAACGGCGGGGTCTGGAAGACCCTGGACGCGGGCCGGGTCTGGGAGCCGGTCTTCGATTCCCAGCCGGTGGCGTCCATCGGCGCGCTCGCGGTGGCGCCCTCCGCCCCCGACGTGGTGTACGTGGGGAGCGGCGAATCCACCCTCCGCGATTCCGTGGGCTACGGCAACGGGATGTACAAGTCCACGGACGGCGGAAAGACCTGGACCCACATCGGGCTCGAGGACACCCAGCACATCGGCCGGATCGCGGTTCACCCCCGGAACCCGGACGTGGTGCTGGTCGCGGCCATCGGCCACCTCTATGCCGCGAGCCCGGAGCGCGGCGTCTTCCGCACCGAGGACGGCGGCAAGACCTGGAAGAAGGTGCTGTACAAGGATGAGAGCGTGGGCGCGGTCGAGGTGGTGATGGATCCGTCGAACCCCGAGGTGATCTACGCCGGACTCTGGAACACGCGGCGGCCGCCCTGGTTCACCTACGCGCCGACCAACGGCCCCGGCGGCGGCATCTACAAGTCCACGGACGGCGGGAGCACCTGGAAGCAACTCACCGCGGGGCTTCCCGCGGCGGGAATCGGGCGCACCGGCATCGCGGTGGCGCCGAGCGACTCGCAGCGGGTGTACGCGGTGGTGGATTGCCTCCTCCCCGAGCCCGGCGCCACGCTGCCGCCGCCTCCCGCGCCGGGCAGCTTCGCGCGGGACACCACGCCCCGGCAGGGCGGGTTCTTCCGCTCCGACGACGCCGGCGCCACCTGGACCCGGGTCTCGGCGGATCAGGCCCTGTGGGGCCGGGGCTGGTACTTCGAGACGGTGGTGGTCGATCCCAAGAACCCGGATCGCGTGTACGTCTCCAACGTTTCCGTCTCCCGTTCCGCGGACGGCGGAAAGACCTGGGTGCCGCTCCGGGGCTCGCCGGGCGGGGACGATTACCACCAGGCCTGGATCGCGCCGGAGGATCCGGACACGATGATCGTGGCCAGCGATCAGGGATGCATCGTCACCCGGAACGCCACCACCGACGACCCGCGGGACGTCACCTGGAGCTCGTGGCTCAATCAGGCCACCGCGCAGATCTATCACGTCTCCGTGGATTATCGCTTCCCCTACTGGGTCACCGGCGCCCAGCAGGATTCAGGCGCGGTGGCGGTGCGCTCGCGCGGCAAGTTCGGCGAGATCTCCATGCACGACTGGGAGCCCATCGGCGCGGGGGGAGAGAGCGGGTACACCGCCGGCGATCCGCTCCACCCGGGGATCGTTTACGGCGGGGACGGGAGCCGGTTCGATCTCGAGCAGAACCGGTTCCTGCCCGGCACCACCTCGCCGCATTCCGACGAGCCGGCGCGCGGCGACTGGACCGAACCGCTGGTGCTCTCTCACGCCGATCCGCGCGCGCTCTACTTCGCCAGCCAGTTCGTGTACAAAACCACGGACGGCGCCAGGAGCTGGGCCCGGATCTCGGGCGACCTGACCCGGCCCGAGGGCCAGCCGCCGGCCAATCTCGACGCGGCGGCCGCGGCGCAGGCGGATCGGAACGGGAAGCGGGGCGTGGTCTATACCATCGCGCCGTCGCCGCTCCTCGTCCCGATGGTGTGGGTGGGCACCGACGACGGGTGGATCCACGTCACCACCAACGACGGCAAGACCTGGCAGAACGTCACGCCGTCCGCCGTCGCCCCCTGGAGCCGGATCACCATGATCGAGGCGTCGCACTTCGACTTCAACGCCGCCTACGCCAGCGTGGACCGGCACCAGCTCCAGGACTTCGAGCCCTACATCTATCGCACCCGGGACCAGGGAAAAACCTGGCAGCCGATCACCCGGGGCCTGCCCGCGGGGGTCTACGTGCACAGCGTGAAGGAAGACCCCGCTCGCCAGGGTCTTCTCTTCGCGGGGACGGAACGGGGCGCCTTCGTCTCCTTCGACGACGGCGACAGCTGGCAGCCGCTGCAGCTCAACCTGCCGGTGACGTCGGTGCGGGATTTCGAGATCTACGGCAACGATCTCATCGTGGCGACGCACGGCCGCGGGTTCTGGGTGATCGACGACATCAGCGTGCTGCGGCAGGTGGACGACACGGTGGCGAAGGCCGACGCCTGGCTCTTCCAGCCGGCGGACGCGATCGCCTATCAGCAGGGGGACGACGAGGGCACGCCCCTGCAGAAGGACGAGCCCCAGGCGCCGAATCCGCCGAGCGGCGCGTACATCGATTACTACCTGAAGACCGCGGCGGCGGGAGTCGTGACCCTCGAGATTCAAGATGCGAGCGGAGCCGTACTCGAAACGCTGTCCAGCGCGCCCGCGGAATCGCGGCCCCCGAGCGACCGGATCCCCAACACCACCGCGCTGTGGCGGCCCGCGCCGGAGCCCTTCTCCGCGGCGGCCGGGATGCATCGCGCGGTGTGGAATCCGCTGGGCGGGCGGCGCAGGCGCGGGGGGGCGGGGGGTGCGGGGGGCGGGGAACAACCCGCGCCGATCGCTCTTCCGGGGGAGTTCACGGCGAAACTCTCGGTGAACGGGCAGAGCTACACCCAGAAGTTCACGGTGCGGCCGGATCCGCGCGCGGGCGGGTAGCGCCGCCCGGCTCCCGGTCAGCGAGCGACGAGGCGAACGACGCCGAGTACCAGGCCGACCGTGGTGGCGGCCTGGCCGATCCAGAGCAGGAACATCCAGCGGACGACGTCGGTCCGGAACGCGGCCAGCCGCACGTCGATCATCGCTTCGATCTGTGCGGTGCGTTCTTCGAACTTGGCGTCCAGCTGATCACCGCCACGCCTAGCAGCAGCGCGGCGCCTTCCCCTTGTTGTCGAGGAACTCCCGTACGTACTCCCGTTCGGTGAGCCGGACCTCGTGCCCCGCCGCCCGGCAGTGCTCGAGGTAGGCGGCGTAGTCGGGCGCGCCGAGGATCCTGCGGATCACGCGGAGGATGCCTCGCAGGGTCATAGCGCCGCCACCGCGACGAACGGCGCCTCTTTCGTCTCCGCCGGCTTCCGCCTGGAGAGGACCAGCCACCACTCCCGTACCGAGGCCAGCACCAGGATCCCCACGATGGCGATGAAGAGCAGGGCCACCCCGGCGTCCAGCCGGTCGTTGAAGATCATCCGGGCGGCGCTGGGGTTGGTGAGGGGATCGAGGGTACGGGCGTGGGCGAGGAAGCCGAGCTTGGGGTCCGCGGAGAAAACCTTCTGCACCCCGGCGGTCATCGTCACCGCGACCAGCCAGGCCAGCGGCGCGACCGTCACCCAGGCGTACCGCGCCCGGCCCATCTTGATGATCACCGTGGTGGCGACGCAGAGCGCCACCGCCGCGAGGAGCTGGTTCGAGATCCCGAATAGCGGCCACAGCGAGTTGATCCCGCCCAGCGGATCCACCACGCCCTGATACAGGAAGTATCCCCATCCCGCCGCGATCGCGGCGGACGACAGGAGGACGCTCGGATACCACGAGGTCTCGCCGAAGCGGGGCCAGACGTGGCTCACGATCTCCTGCAGCATGAAACGCCCCACCCGGGTGCCGGCGTCGATGGTGGTGAGAATGAAGAGCGCCTCGAACATGATGGCGAAGTGATACCAGAGCGACGACAGCTCCTTCCCGCCGATGGCGCTGGTGAAGCCAGCGAAGATCTGCGCCATTCCCACGGCGAGCGAGGGCGCGCCGCCGGTGCGGGCGAGAAGCGTGGTCTCGCCCATCTGCTGGGCCAAGGCGTGCATGGTCTCGGGCGTGACGGTGAATCCGGCCTGCGCCAGGGCCTGGGACGCCCCGGCGAGCGCGGCCGGCGTGGTGTTCATCGCGAAGTAAATCCCGGGCTCCAGGGTGCACGCCGCGATCATCGCCATCACGCCGACGAACGACTCCATCAGCATCCCGCCGTAGCCGATCAACGGCGCGTCGGTCTCGCGGCGGATCATCTTGGGCGTCGTGCCCGACGCCACCAGCGCGTGGAACCCCGAGATCGCGCCGCAGGCGATGGTGATGAACGCGAAGGGGAAGAGCTTCCCCGCGAACACCGGCCCCTCGCCCGCCGTGGCGAAGGTGGTCAGCGCCGGCATCCGCAGCGGCGGGAGAATCACCAGAATCGCGACCGCCAGCACCAGGATGGTCGTGATCTTGAGGAAGGTGGACAGATAGTCCCGGGGCGTGAGCAGCATCCACACCGGCAGCACCGACGCCAGGAAGCCGTAGGCGATCAGCATCCAGGTGAGCGCCGGTCCCGAGCGGGTGAACGCGGGGCCGAGCACCGGATGCGCCGCCACCCAACCGCCGCCGACCAGCGCCGCGATCAGCAGGACCGCGCCCGCCAGGGACGCCTCGCCCACCGCGCCCGGCCGCCAGCTCCGCATCCACCATCCCATCAGGAGCGCGATGGGAATGGTGCAGGCGATGGTGAAGAGCCCCCAGGGGCTCGCCTTGAGCGCGTTCACCACGATCAATGCCAGCACCGCGAGCAGGATCACCATGATGAAGAGCACGGCGAGCATCGCGGTCACGCCGGCGGCGGGATTCACTTCTTCCTTCGCCATCTGGCCCAGCGACTTCCCGTTCCGCCGCAGGGAACAGCAGAGAATGGTGAAGTCCTGCACCGCGCCGCCCAGCACCACGCCGATGATCAGCCAGATGGTCCCGGGCAGGAATCCGAACTGCGCGGCGAGCACCGTGCCCACCAGCGGTCCCGCGCCGGCGATGGCGGCGAAGTGGTGTCCGAACAGGACCCACTTTCCCGTGGGGACGAAGTCGCGCCCGTTCTCGAAGCGCTCGGCGGGCGTGGCTCGACGCTGGTCCAGCGCGAACACCTTGCGGGCGATGAAGCGCGCGTAGAACCGGTAGCCCACGGCGTAGGTGCAGACCGCGGCGATCACCAGCCACGCCGCGCTCACCGGTTCACCCCGCACCAGCGCGAGCACGCCGAACGCCACGGCCCCCGCGGCGGAGACGGCGATCCAGAGCAATACCGACCCCAGTCGGCGCATGCCGCCAACATACGCCTCGCCTTGCCGATGTTCAAACCGCGTCATAGGTTCGACCACTTGGCCCCCTACTCGTGGTCCCTCAATCCGCGAGGCGCTCCGGCCGGAGTCGCCGTGACGCAGGAACGACCCGAGGCCGTGCCGACCGAGACTCTCCGCGGCCGGGTCGCGGTGGTGACCGGCGGCGCCACCGGCCTGGGACGCGCGGTCTGCCTCGAGTTCGCGCAGCGCGGCGCCTCGGTGGCCTTCAACTACTTCGAGCTGCCGGGGCGGGAGGTCGCGGCCCAGGCCCTCCTCACCGAAACCGCGCTCAAGGGAATCGGCGTCGGCGTCTACTCCGCCGTGTGCGACGTGCGCAACCCGGACGCCGTGGACCGCTTCATGAGCGACGCCCGGGAGCGCCTGGGCGGCCTCCATTATCTCGTGAACAACGCCGGCGTCACCCACGACGGCGCCCTCTGGCGGCTCACCCCCGAGGCCTGGTCCGAAGTCCTGGACACCAACGTCAACGGCGCCTTCAACTGCATCCACGCCGCCGCCGTTCCCATGCGCGCCCAGCGCTTCGGGAAGATCGTGAACGTGGCGAGCCACCAGGCCTTCCGTCCCGGCTTCGGGATCGCGAACTACGCCACCAGCAAGGCCGCGCTGATCGGTCTCACCCGCTCGGCCGCCGTGGACCTCGGATCCTCCAACATCAACGTGAACGCGGTGGCGCCGGGGTTCGTGAAAACCGAGCTGCTGGCCAAGCTGCCCCGCGAGGTCCTGGAGCGCGCCGAGCACGAGTCGGTGCTGGGGCGCGTGGCGGAGCCCGAAGACGTCGCGCGGGTCATCGTATTCCTCTGCAGTGAAGCGGCCCGCCACATCACCGGGCAAACCATCATCGTGGACGGCGGGCTGACCCTCGCTTCTTGAAAACGCCCCGGGCCCGGGCGATATTTTCCGCCGTGACTAATCCGTTGAAAAACAAGAACTTGGTCTACTGGGTGGCGCGCGCCGCGTGGGCCGTCTCCGCGCTCGTGATCGCCGGGTGCGGAAAACCGGGGACCCCGACACCCGAGCTCACCGAGCCGCTGCCCACCGCCGGACTCGCCGGCCAGCAGGTGATCGTGCTTCCGCTCACGATGGTCGGAGCGGAGGACTCCCTGCACTGGGACGTGGTGAGCGACCGCCGCGCCGTTCTCGACCGCGCCGACTCGGTGATCGTCGCGCTCTTGAAGGCGCGCGCGCCCGAGGTGAACTGGGTGCCGCCGGCCGAGGTGCGCCGCGCGGCCCGCCGCGCCATCGGCATCGCCACCGATCCCGACCAGATGGGCACCGCGGTCCTCCGCGCCGACCGCCTGGTGCAGGTTCCGGATCCTCTGCAGAGCGAGCTGCGCACCCTGGCCGCGATCGCGGGTTCGGGCGGGCGCTACGCGCTGGTGCCGGCGGCGCTGGTGTACCGGGTGCGCGACCCCCGGGTGGACTCGGGCGCCGGGAAGGCGACCGCCGAGCTGTCCATGGTGCTGGTGGACGTCCGGGTGGGCCGGGTGGGATGGCGCACCGTGGCGCGCGGCACCGGCGACGACGAGTGGACCGGTCTCACTCAGGCCCTGAAGCGCCTCACGCCGGGTCTGCCGTGAGCGCGAAGAGCGCCGGCAACGGCCGCCGCGAAGCGACGCTGATCCCGGGGGATGGCATCGGCCCCGAGATCACCCAGGCCACCCTGCTGGTCCTCGACGCGCTGGGCGTGAAGTTCGACTGGGACGAGCAGTTCGGCGGGACGACGGCGGTGGAGAAAGCGGGGACCCCGCTTCCCAACGCCACCCTGGATTCGATCCGCCGCACCAGACTGGCGCTCAAGGGACCGCTGACGACGCCGGTGGGCGGCGGGTTCCGCTCGGTGAACGTCGCCCTGCGAAAGGAGTTCGATCTCTACGCCAACGTCCGCCCCACCAAGACCATGGTGCCGGGCGGGCGCTACGACCGCGTGGACCTGGTGATCGTCCGGGAGAACACCGAGGGGCTCTACGTCGGCCTCGACCACACCTTCCGGGTGGGGGACGACCCCAAGGCGGTGGCGCAGGCGCTCTCGGTGATGACCCGGGACGGCTGTCTCCGGGTCTGCCGCTACGCCTTCGATTACGCCCGGCGCAACGGGCGCAAGAAAGTCACCATCGTTCACAAGGCGAACATCCTCAAGGCGACCTCCGGCCTCTTTCTCGAGACCGGCCGTCTCGTGGCCAAGGACTATCCGGAGCTTACGGCTGACGAGAAGATCGTGGACAACGCCGCGATGCAGCTGGTGATCAATCCGGACCAGTTCGACGTCATCGTGACGACGAACCTGTTCGGAGATATTCTCTCCGACGAGGCGTCGGGGCTGGTGGGCGGGCTCGGGCTGGCGCCGGGCGCCAACATCGGCACTCACGCCGCCATCTTCGAGGCGGTGCACGGGTCCGCGCCCGACATCGCGGGGCAGGGGATCGCCAACCCGTCGGCGCAAATGCTGGCCGCGGCGATGCTGCTCGACCACGTGGGGGAGGCCGCCGCGGGCAACGCGCTTCGCAAGGCGATCGAGACCACGATCGTGAAGGACAACGTGCGCACCAGGGACCTGGGGGGCCGTGCTACAACCGCCGAGTTTGCTCACGCCGTGGCCCGTCGGGCCTAGCCACCCGTGCGCCAAGTGCGGAGCGATGGTTCCCGGGCTCACGATCGGCGGCATCTGCGCCGATTGCACCCGCGTCCTCACCCGGCGCGCGGGGCGGATCGCGCGCTGGATCGCGCTCGGCACCACCCTTCCGCTGGCGGCGTACCTGGTGCTCACCCTGCCGCCGGATCGGACGGCGCGGACCATCGGGGCCGCGGCCGCGGTGGTGTGGTACGCGCTGGTGTATCAGATCGCGTCCCGGGTCGCGCTGGAGGTGCTGAAATGACGGTACGCGCATGACGGTCCAGCTGCTCCACGTCTCCGATCTCCACTTCGGCGGGCTGGCGGACGTCCGCCAGGTCGAGGCCCTGGAGGAGATGATTCCCGATCTCCGGCCCGACGCGACGGTGATCTCGGGCGACATCTCCCAGCGCGCGCGGCACGGCGAGTTCCAGCGGGGGCGCGCGTTCCTGAACCTCGCGACGAAGACCGCGCCGGTGTACGTCCTCCCCGGCAACCACGACGTGCAGTGGTGGCACTGGCCCTTGGTCCCCGGGCTCGCGGCGCGCCGCACGGCGAAATACCGGCGCTACTTCGGCGACGATCTCGCCCCCTCGCTCCAGCTGTCCGGCGGCGCGGTGATCGCGGGGGTCCAGACCTCGTTCGGCGTCGCTTGGGGCTCCCTCACCACCCGGGTGCGGGACCTCGCGGTGAAGGGCCACCTGCCCCGGCGCGAAATCGACCGGGTGAAGCTGATCTTCGGCGCCGCGCCGCCGGATCTCGCGCGGGTGCTGGTCCTCCACCACAACGTCCTGCGGGGCGAGATTTCACAGCGGATGGGACTGGCCCGCTGGCGGACGGCGCAGAAGCGGATCCTCGCCTGCGGCGCGGACGTGGTGCTCTGCGGCCACGACCACCAGGAGGGCGCGGACGTGCTGGGGGACCACGTGATCGTCTCCACCGCGGGGACGCTCTGCACCCGCTCCCGCGGCGGCCGGCCGTCGTCGTTCAACGTCGTCACCATCGAACCCGCGGCGGTGCAGGTGACCTTCTTCCGCTGGGAATCGGAGCGGGGACGGTTCCGCGCGTCGGACACCTTCGCCTTCGCGCGGGGGCAGGGCATGGAGCGGCGGGACTCGGTCTCGGTCGGGACACCGACGAACTGAGCGCCGGCGCTACGTCTTCAGACGCTACGTCGTGCGACGCGGACGTCGCGCGACCCGCGACATACCACGGGGTTTGCTCATGGCTGCCAAGTTCCAGGGCGTGGATTTCTACGGGGTCGACGGCGTGCTCTCCGAAGAGGAGCGGGCCGTCCGGGACACGGTTCGCGCCTGGGTGGACGACAATCTCCTCCCCATCATCGGCGAGCACTACGTCCAGGGGAAATTCCCGAAGCAGCTGATCCCCGGCATGGCCGAGCTCGGTCTCTTCGGGGCGAATCTCCCCGAACAGTACGGCTGCGCCGGACTGAACAACGTCGCCTACGGGCTGATCATGCAGGAGCTGGAGCGCGGAGACTCCGGCGTGCGCTCCTTCGCCTCGGTGCAGGGCGCGCTGGTGATGTACCCGGTCTTCGCCTTCGGATCCGACGAGCAGAAGAAGCGTTGGCTCCCCGAAATGGCGAGCGGCAAGGTGATCGGCTGCTTCGGCCTCACCGAGCCCGACTACGGCTCGAATCCCGGGGGGATGATCACCGTCGCCAAGGAGACCAAGGACGGCTGGGTCCTGAACGGCGCCAAGATGTGGATCACCAACGGGTCCACCGCCCAGGTGGCGGTGATCTGGGCCAAGACCGGCGCGCTCGAGGACCAGAACTCGATCCGCGGCTTCCTCGTTCCCACCGACGCGAAGGGCTTCTCGGCCAAGGATCAGAAGGGCAAGCTCTCGCTCCGCGCCAGCGACACCTCGGAACTGGTGCTCCAGGACGTGCGGGTCCCGAAGGACGCGATTCTTCCCAAGTCCGCCGGCCTCAAGTCCCCGCTGATGTGCCTCACCCAGGCGCGCTACGGGATCGCGTGGGGCGCCGTGGGCGCCGCGATGGCGTGTTACGACGAGGCGGTGAGCTACTCCAAGAACCGGGTGATGTTCGGGAAGCCGATCGGCGGATTCCAGCTGCAGCAGGCGCGCCTCGCCGAAATGCTGACCGAGATCACCAAGGCCCAGCTACTCTGTCTCCAGCTCGGCCGGCTGAAGGACGCGGGAACCATGACCCCGCAGCAGGTTTCTCTCGCCAAGCGCAACAACGTGAGCATCGCGACCGACGTCGCGCGGGAGACCCGCCGCCTCCTCGGCGCCAACGGCATCCTCGCCGAGTACCAGGCGATGCGGCACCTCGCCAACCTCGAGTCGGTGTACACCTACGAGGGCACCCACGACATCCACACCCTGGTGCTGGGGCAGGAAATCACCGGGATTAATGCATTCAACTGAGTTCTCAGTCGTCGGCGACTGATGACCGCCCAATTCACTCCATGAGGAATGCCGCATTGCGCATCGCTGTCTGCATCAAGCGCGTCGCCGATTCGGAGACCCGCGTCAGGATCGCCGCCGACGGCAGAAGTCTGGACGAGGCCGGCGTGAAGTTCATCCTCAATCCGTACGACGAATTCGCCGTGGAAGAGGCGCTCCAGCGCAAGGAAAAAGCCGGCGCGGGAGAAGTGGTGGTGCTCGCGCTGGGCGGCCCCGCGGCCCAGGAGACCATCCGCACCGCGCTCGCGATGGGCGCCGACCGCGGCATTCTGCTCCAGACCGACCGCGTGCCGGCCGACGGACTCGAGACCGCCAAGGCGCTCGCCGCCGAGCTGAAAGCCGGCGGTCCCTGGGACCTGGTGCTCTTCGGCAAGATCGCGATCGACGATTACAACCATCAGGTGGGCCCGATGGTGGCGGAGCTGCTCGATCTTCCCTGCGTCACGGCGGCGGCGCATCTCGACCTCGCCGACGGGAACGGCACCGCCGAGCGGGAGATCGAAGGCGGGGTGGAGGTGGTCGAGTTTCCGCTCCCCGCGGTGATCACCGCGGACAAGGGTCTGAACGAGCCGCGCTACCCGGCCCTGAAGGGGATCATGGCGGCGAAGAAGAAACCCCTCGAGGTGAAGCCGATTTCGCCCGGGGCGGGCGGAGTCGAAGTGCTCGCGATGACGCCGCCGCCGGAGCGGAAGGAAGGACGCATCGTGGGCGAAGGCGCGGGCGCCGTGCCCGAGCTGCTCCGCATCCTCCGCGAGGAGGCGAAGGTCCTGTGAGCGCCGTCCTCGCGGTGACCGAGCAGCGCGGCGGCGCGCTCCGCAAAGTGTCCCACGAAGTGGTGACCGGCGCGCGCCGGCTCGCCGACCAGCTGGGCGCCACCGTGGACGCGCTGGTGCTGGGGGCGGGCCCGGTGTCGGGGTCCGACCGCCTGGGCGCGTTCGGCGCGGACAAGGTCGTGACGCTTACCGGCGCGGGGCTCGGCGCCTACGCGCCGGAGGGTTACGCGCGGGCGATCGCCGACCGGGTGAAGGCGGGCGGCTACGCGGCGGTGCTCTTCGCGGCGAGCGCGACGGGCAAGGACCTGGCGCCGCGGGTCGCGGCGAAACTCTCCGTCGGCCTCGCGGCGGACGTGACCGACGTCGCGGCCGAGGGCGGCGCGGTGATCGCGAGCCGGCCGGTGTACGCGGGCAAGGCGATTCTCAAGGTGAAGCTCACCGGGCAGCCGGCCCTGGTGTCGCTCCGGCCCAACGTCTTCACCCCGGTGGAGCGGCCCAAGGCGGGCGCGGCGGAAATGGCGGCGGTGAGCGTCGCGCCCGGCCGGGTGACGGTGAAGGACGTGAAGGCGGCGACCGGATCGCTCGATGTGGGCGAGGCCCCGGTCGTGATTTCGGGCGGCCGCGGGTTGAAGGAGCCGGCCAACTTCAAGCTTCTCGAGGATCTCGCGAAGGCGTTCGGCGGGCGGGCCGCGGTAGGCGCCTCCCGCGCGGTGGTGGACGCCGGCTGGCGCCCCCACGCGGACCAGGTGGGGCAGACCGGGAAGACCGTGAGTCCCACGCTGTACATCGCGGTCGGGATCTCGGGCGCGATCCAGCACCTCGCCGGGATGCGGACCTCGAAGGTGATCGTGGCGATCAACAAGGACAAGGACGCGCCCATCTTCAAGGTGGCGGACTACGGCGTGGTGGGCGATCTCTTCGAGATCGTGCCCCGGCTTTCCGAGGAGATCGCGAAACTGCATGCGTGAGCGCGCGGTCGGACTCCTGCTCGCGCTCGCGGCGCTGGCGAGGCCGGCGCTCGCCCAGGAGATGCCCGGGGAGCAGCCGCCCCCCGCCGCTTTTCCGACGTCGTTCACCGCCTTCGTCTTCCTCGGCTCCGAGGGCCGGCGCGCGACCCGGGTCTTCATCGACCCCCTGGTCCCCGGCTGCGACGTCAACCCCTGCTCCTCGGACCAGGATCTCTCCGGCGCTCCGGGGCTGGGCGCGCGGTTCCAGACCAGCGTCGCCTCGCGCGCCGCGTTCCGTCTCGGCGTGGCGATCGGTTGGACCCATTACAAGATCATCTCCGCCAACGGGGGATCGTCGTTCTCCCCGCCCGACCGGGTGCGGCTGCTCCGCGCCGACGGCGTCCTGCTCTTCCGCCTCAAACCCCAGGTGCCGGTCTACTTCGGCCTCGGCGCCGCGATCGGCGAGTTCTCGCCCGGCGTGGTGATCAACCAGCCGGACGTCACCGAGTTCGGCGGCGTGGTGGTGCTGGGGATCGACCACCGGGTGTCGCCCAAGATCGGCACCCGCTTCGAGTGGACCGGCTACCTGATGAAGCCCGACCTCACCAACTACCCCTCGGAATACCACGCGCCCAATCTCGCGCTGGACATGCAATTCTCCTTCGGACTCAACTTTTTCGTGATTCGATGACGGGCGGGACGGTCGTCCCCGCGCGTTTCCAACCGCCACTCCCTCTCGACCGGCTCCTGGTGCCGCACGGCGCGGAGGGCGCGGGGGACCAGCTCGAGATGGACGTGCTCTTCGTGGGCGCGGGGCCGGCGGGGCTCGCCGGCGCCATCGAGCTCGCCAACCTGGTGCGCCGGGACAACGCCGCGGGCGGCGGCCTCGGGGAGGTGCAGATCGGCGTCCTCGAGAAGGCGGAAGCCCTGGGCGAGCATTCGCTCTCCGGGGCGGTGGTGAATCCCCGCGCCTTCCGCGAGCTCTTCCCCGAGCTCGAGGACTCGGACTTCCCGTTCCGCGGCCCGGTGTCGAAGGAGTCGGTCTATCTCCTCACCGCCCGCGGGAAACTGCCGATTCCCACCCCGCCGACGATGCACAACAAGTCCTACTATCTCGCTTCGCTTTGCGAGATGGTCCGCTGGCTGGGCCAGAAGGCCGAGGCGCTGGGCGTGAATCTGTTCACCGGATTTCCCGCCGCCGCGCTCCTCGTGGAGGGAGAGCGGGTGATGGGGGTGCGCACCGCGGCCACCGGCACCGACCGGGACGGCAAGCCGCTCGCCAACTACATGGCGCCGAACGATCTCACCGCCAAGGTCACGGCCCTCGCCGAGGGCACCCGGGGAATGCTGGCGCAGGCGTTCTTCGAGTGGCGGCGCATCGCGTCGGAAAATCCGCAGATCTTCGCGCTGGGGGTGAAGGAGATCTGGGAGACCAGGCGGCCCCTCGATCGGGTGATCCACACCCTGGGCTGGCCGCTCCCGCCGGACGCGTTCGGCGGGAGTTTCATGTATCCCCTGGAACCGAACCTGGTGGCGCTGGGTCTCGTGGTGGGCCTCGATTACCGGGACGCCGCGCTGGACGTGCACGTCCTGCTGCAGAGAATGAAACAGCATCCCCTGTTCGCCGGGTACCTGGCGGGCGGGGAGCTCGTGGAATGGGGCGCCAAGACGATTCCGGAGGGCGGCTACTACGCGGTCCCGTCCCGCCGCTCCGGCGACGGGGTGGTGGTCCTCGGGGACTCGGCGGGATTCGTGGACGTGCCGTCGCTCAAGGGCATCCACTACGCGATGCAGTCGGGCATCGAGGCGGCGCGGGCGATCTTCGCCGCGCTCAAGGCCGGCGACTGTTCAGCGGCGCGGCTCGGCGCCTACGATGTCGCGATGAACGGCTCGTACGTGATGGACGATCTCCACCGCACCCGCAACATGCGGCTCGCGTTCAAGGACGGTTTCTGGGCGGGCGGCGTGCGCGCCGGGCTGATGACCCTCACCGGCGGCCGCTTTCCCGGCGGGAAGATCGCGATGGAGCGCGACGCGGAGGTCGCGCGTCTGGCCGGCGCGGCTCTCACTCCGGGGGAAAGCCCGGGGTCCCCGGGGATCAGCAAGGTGGACGCGGTTTTCAAGTCGGGTAACGCGACCCGCGACACTATCCCCACTCACCTGGTGATCGGGCGGGACGTGCCGGCGGAGGTGGCGCGGTTCTACGCGCACCTCTGTCCCGCGGGGGTCTACGAGGAAGTGGACGGCGTCCTGCGGGTGAACGCGCCGAACTGCGTGGACTGCAAGGCGACCGACGTCCTCGGTCCCCGGTGGACCCCGCGCGAGGGCGGGAGCGGGCCGAAGTACAAGCGGATGTAAGGGCTCACCGATCCAGCGCCGTCACGTCCAGGATCACGAGCTCCGGACCTGACGGATCCTTCGCGCCGAACGCATACACCTTGCCTCCGATGTATCCGAAAGTGGCGGTATGCACGCCGGTCGAGACCAGGTACTGTCCGCGGAACGCGGGATGCGCGGGGTCGGCGAGGGAATAGAAGTAGAACCCCGAGCCCGAGCCGCCTTCGGTCGAGAACATCAGGAGCTTGCCGTCCGCCGAGACCTCCACGTCACTTACCGTGACGATCCCGGCGGTGATGATGGAGTCCACCAGCGCCGGCGCTCCCAGCGAATCGAGCCGCCACACCTTGAGCGCGTTGCCCACGACGCCGGTGGTGCGCTGGGCGAAGCCCCAGGTGCCGGTGTAGGCGTAGCCGTTCGAGACCCAGAGGTCGGAGCCGTACCGCTCGGGGACGTTGTTCCCGCCGCCCCCGGTCGCGAAGTGGCCGCTGCTCGCGCCGAGCCGCCAGAGCCCGCTCAGCATGTCCAGCGCGTAGAGCGACCCGCCCACGCGCTGGACGCCCCAGACGTAGGTATTGCCGGCGCCGCCCGGCGCGATGGTGTCGATGCCGCGGGCGGAGAGGTCGCCCGCGAGCGTGTCCGACACATCGAGCGCGACGACGCCGGCGTTGTAGTACGCGGCGTAGAGGATCTGACCGCTCTCGTCCATCCAGAAGTTGTGCGGTCCCGCGCCCGCGATGTGGAAGAAGCCGACCTCCTTGGGGTTGCCGAGGTCCGACACGTCCACCACGTGCAGGTCGCCACTCGAGCTCGACCCAATGCTCCCGGGCCCTTCCTGCCCGACGAAGAGGTAGCGCTTCTCCCCGGTCACCGGGTTGTGAAACCACCAGGCGTTGTGGACCTCGCCGCCCGCGGTGACGATGCTCGAGACCCGGACCGGCGCGGCCGGGGTGCCACCCATGATTCCGTTCCCCACGTCGAAGATGATGACGCCCGAGTCCCAGGCGCAGACGAAAGCGATCCCGTCCCGGACGTAGGTGTCGTGAATCCCGTAGTAGGGCGGGATGTTTACCGTGGCGACGAGCGCGGGCGTGCTGTCTCCGGGTGGCGGAGGGGCGGCCACCGAGTGATCCTCGCGGCACGCCCCGGCGCCCAGCGCGAGAAGCAGGAGGACGGCGCCACGGTCACATCCCACGCATACCCGCCATTCCGCTCATCGCGCGGTCATCGAGATAGTGACCCATCCGGTGTCCCGTCATTTTCCACCGCACGGCCACGCCGACCGACAGGGTCCAGGAAAAGGTGCGTCCGTAGGTGGTCTGAGGATCGAAAAGCCCGCTTCCGACCTTCGCGATCCGCGCGTAGGAGACTTCCCCGAACGGCCGCACCGCGAGCGGGCCCCGCGGCCTGAGGTCGTACCCGTATCCCGCCGTGAAGATGGTCCAGCGGGTGACGCCCAGAATCGAGCTTTCGAGGAGCGGGCGCACGGTCCGGAACGGATCGGTGGTGCGCTCTTCCTCCGGGCGCTCGGTGCGTTCGATCCGGAGATAGGGTGTGTGGCGGCCCAGGGTCACCGACCCTTCCGCGGCCTGGCTCTGGAAGACGAACGCGCCGTTCGCCTCCGAGGTTCGCGCGATGGAAAGGAGCCCGTACCACTGCGCGGCGCCGTCCGAGCCCTGGTACCGCGCGGACGTGTTCCACTTGGACTGATCCGGTCCCGCGCCGCCGCGCTGCTCCGGCGAATGCACCCGCGCGAGCGACGCCTCCCATTCGACGCCTCGGAGCGGACTCACCGTGAGCCGCGCCGACCAGGAGTCTCCCACCCGGCTCACCTTGGGCCATTCCGACGGATTCTCCGGCTCGTCGCCGTTGAAGAGCGCCGCTTCGAGCAGCGCCGGCCCCACCCGCACCCCGGCGCCGACCAGCGCGCGCTCGAGGATCTGCGCCAGGTGATGGTTCACCGGATAGCGCTCAACGGGCCGGCTCATCGGATCGTCGGGTCCGAAGGGCGCGAACCCCTTGCCGAGGGCGAGCGAGAGGGACGCGGGTCCGTCGGCCCGTCCCAGCACGTCGTGCGCGGCGAGGATCAGCTCGTGGACGTAGGTGTGGGGATGCCGGCGATCCACGAATCCTTCGCCGTAGGCGCCGATGGTGAGCTCGCCGTTGGGGATGGTGAGCCCTTCGACGTCGGCGGTGGCGGTGAGCGTGAGCCGGCCCCAGCCGGCCTCGATCATCGCCACCGGCTGGACCAGGCGGGCTTCGCCGAGCGAGCCGCCTCCGGGAATCGGATTCTGTTGAGTGAAGACCCCGATCGCCTGCGCGCCGGGGGCGAGCCAGGGGGCTTGGGCGGCGAGTGGCGACGAGACCAGGCCGAGGACGATGCCGACCGCGGTGCGCGCGACCTCGGGAAGGTTGGCCCTCACCCCGCGGCGCATTTCAGGCCGGGCTTCAGCCCGGGATGATGAAGTGGACACTGCTTGGCGTACCCCTGGTGCCTGCCTAGGCTCCCCCCGCCACCCCCGCGAGCTTCAGTCCGTCGAGGATGAACTGGATCGCGATGGCGCAGAGAACGAGGCCCATCAGCCGGGTCAGGATTCGCATGCCGGTCTGCCCCAGCCGCCGCTCCACCAGGGAGGCGGCGGCGAGTGTGAGGTAGGAGATGAACGCGGTGAGCGCGATCGCCACGTAGATGCCGGCCGTGGTAAAGACGCTCTTCGACCCCAGCGCGAGCACCATCACCGTCGAGATCGCGCCCGGCCCCGCGAGCATCGGCACGCCGAGCGGCATGATGCCGATGTCCTCCTTGGTGATGCCCTCCGCGGTCTCGACCGGCGTCTCCCGCTGCTGGCTGCGCCGGGCCTGCACCATGTCCAGCGCGTTCAACCCGATCAGCACCCCGCCCGCGATCTTGAACGCGCCCAGGGTGATGCCGAAGAGCTTGAAGATCAGACTCCCCCCCGCCGCGAAGAGCGCGAGGGTGATCGCGACCGTCCAGGCGCCCCGCTTGGCGAGAAGGCGGCGCATCTCGGGCGTGTCCCGCTCCGTCATCGCGAGGAAGCTCGGCACCGCGGCGAACGGGTCCACGATGAAGAGGACCGAGGTGAGGACCAGGAGCAGGTCCTGCAGGGCGTGGAGCACGGGCTCGAACGAGGCGGGCACGGTCAGAAGGGCGGCTCCGGCAGGTGCCGCGGGTCGTCGAGGAGAATCGCGTCCAGCCGCTCGCCGGCCGGGACCTGCTGGCGGTCCTCGGGCACGATGAGCAGCGCGTCGGCGCGGGCCATCGAGGTGAGGATGCCCGAGCCCTGCGGTCCGGTGAGCCGCGCCACCAGGTCGCCGTTCTCGCTCGCCACCACGGCGCGCAGAAAGTGCCGCAGCGGGGGCCCGAGCTTCACCGGCTCGGCCAGAATCACCGAAACGGTGCGGCGGAAGGGCAGCGGGTGCCCCGCCAGCCGCCGGATCGCGGGGCGCACGAACAGCTCGAAGGTGACCATGGTGCTCACCGGGTTTCCCGGGAGCCCGATCCACGGCTTGCCGTCGAGGACGCCGAAGCCGAGCGGCGCGCCGGGGCGCATCCGGATCTTCCAGAGCTTCATGTCGCAGTCGAGCTCGGCGAGCACGTCCCGCACCAGATCGTGCTCCCCCACGCTCACCCCCGCGGTGGTGACCAGCAGATCGGCCCCGGCGCGCCGCGCGAGGTGCTCGCGGAGACTTTCCTTCGTGTCCCGCGCCACGCCCAGGTCCACCGGCACGCCGCCCGCGCGCCGGATGTTGGCGGCCAGAGTGTAGGAATTGGAGGTCGCGATCTTTTTCCCCGCGAGGATTTCGTCCTTGCGGTCGAGATCCACGATCTCGTCCCCCGAGCCCATGAACGCGACCAGCGGGGCGGGATGGACGAGGGGCGTTCCGTGGGTGAGCGACGCGAGCACGCCCAGCTGGGCGGGCCCGAGGGGCGTGCCGCCGGAGAGCACCGTCGCGCCCTTCTTCACGTCCTCCCCCCGGAAGCGGACGTTGCGCCGCGCGTCGCGATCGTCGGTCACCGCGACGGACCGCGCGGTGCCGTCCCGGGTGTCCTCCTGGCGGATCACGGTGTCCACGCCTTCCGGGAGCGGCGCGCCGGTGAAGATCCGCGTCGCCTCGCCCCGGCCCACCGGGCGCGTGGGGAAGCCCCCCGCCGCCACGCTCTCGATGACCCGCAGGATGGCCGGCTTCCCGGCGGACGCGCCGGCCACGTCGGCGCTCCGCACCGCGTAGCCGTCCATCGCCGAGTTGTCCCAGGGGGGCAGATCGAGCGGGCTCACCACGTCCTCGGCCAGCACCAGGTCGAGCGCGTCCCGCAGCGGCACCCGCGCGGGCGGGAGCGGCGTGAGATGGGAGACGATGAGCCGCGCCGCTTCGGTCGGCGTGAGCATGGTCAGGGCGGGAGAATCCGCGCGCGGTCCCAGGCGAGGTTGGCGAGGGTGACGAGCCACGCCGTGTCCGAGAAGCGGAAAACCGGGAACGGGGCGCGGTATTTCGGATTGTCGGTCACCATCGCGACCCAGTCTCCGGGATCGTGGCGCGCGGGGTCGAAGAGCGGATCGTCGCCGCACGCGGTGCGGTAGACCTCGATCTTGGGGATGGGGTGCTCGGTGAAGCCCTCCACCACCACGATGTCCGCGCCGTCGAGATATTTCCGCGCCAGCGCGACCGGATCGCCGTCCTTCTCGGTCCGCTCGAAGAGCACCCGCTGGCCCGGCGCCTCGAGCAGCACCCGCTCGGCCTTCCCCTCGTGCCAGTGCCGCCAGGTGTCCTTGCCCTTCTGGTCCAGGTCGGCGGCGTGGGTGCCGTGCTTGAGCGTCATCACCCGGAACTTGCGGCGCGCGAGCTCGGCGCAGAGCGCCACCACCAGCGTGGTCTTCCCGGCGTTCTTCTTGCCGATGATGGAGATCATCCGCGTCGCCGCCACACATCCTCCGCCCGGGCCAGATCCTCGGGACGATTCACGTTGAAGAACAGCTGGTCCGGGTCCCCGAACGCGCGCACCCGGTCGAGCGATAGTGTACCGACGTTCACTCGCGGGTGGAAGCCGATCGCCCTCAGGTCACCCGCGTCGAGCTGGGCCGTGATCGCGTCCCGGCAGGCGGGCCCGTACACCGCGCACAGGGGCTCGACCCCGCGGCGGCCGCGGCCCGCGGGGAGTCCCTTGGGATCGCTTTCGGGGAGAAAGGCGTCGTACGCGACCGAGCCCCCGATCAGTTCGACCAAAAGCGCCGCGGGGACGAAGGGCATGTCCCAGGCCACGCACAGCACCGGCTCGGGGAAGGCGGCCACGGCGGTGTAGATGCCGCCCAGACTCCCCGCGCCGGGACGGGCGTCGGGAATGGTGCGGAGGTCGGGGCGCCAGGATTGCGCGTCGGGGGCGTTGGCCACGAGCAGGGGCGGCGTCCCGGTGGCGGCGGCGACGGCGTCCACCACCCGGTCGAGAATGCGCCGCCCTCCCACCTGGAGCAGGCCCTTCGGTTGTCCGCCGTAACGGCTCGCGGCGCCTCCCGCGAGCACGGCTCCGCGCACGCTCAGTAGCGGCGGCCGCGGCGCTGCTCGAGCACGATGTCGAGGGCCATCCGGAAGGTGAGGTTGTGCTTCCACACCGCCGCGTGCGGCGGGAAGAGCGTCACGTTGGTCGGAGCCGCGAGGCCGGTCACCCGGTCGAGCGGTGCGTAGACGTCGCCGCCCTCGAGCCGGAACTGGTACCCGGGGCCGAGCGGCATCGCCACGCCCAGCGCCACCGAGAAGCTGAGGCTGTTCTTGGTTTCCTTGTTGTCGCCGGCGACCTGCAGCGCGCTCACGAACCCGGTGTTGTCGGTGTAGAGCCCGATCAGCTCGACCGTCCCGCGGGACCGCGTGACCACGCCCACGTCGGCGCGGAGATAGGGGCTGATCGCGCCGCGGGGCGCGGGCCGCAGCACCGTCCCGATGGCGAGGCCCAGGGTGCTGGTGGACACCGACTGGCCCTCGAGCGAAGAGCAGAGCTGGGGATCGATGTCGGTGCTGTCACTCGACGCGTCGGTGCGGATGGCGCAGTGGCTCTCCAGCGACATCCCGTAGAAGACCAGCTCCCCGTGAATGCCGACGTAGGGGGTGGGGTAGTAGACGCCGGAGACCCCGAGCGTGAAGCCGGGCACCAACTGCCGGCGGAGATCGAGGGTGTCGAACTTGGAGACGGTGTCGATGCCCGCCCCGGTTTGCACGATCATGTAGAAGGGCTGATTCCCCACCGACCACAGCTTGTAGCCGCCGTGGAAGCCAAGCTCGACCGAGAGGGTGAGGTTGGGCTGCGACCGCGTTTGGGACGCGAGGCGCGGAGCGCCCGGGAGCACGAAGAGCACGAACGTCGCGAACAGGGCACGGGGCATTGGACCTCGCTCTCGTGGCAGTGGCACGGTGCGCGCTACAAGCCGAGCGCGCGGTGATCGATCTTGATGCAACGGTCCATCACGCACGGAATGCCGGCCGCTTCCGCCCGCCGGCGGGCGGCGTCGTCCACCACGCCGATCTGGAGCCAGATCAGACGCGGGCGGATCGCGATCGCTTCGTCCACCACGGCGCCGGCCTGTTCGCTCTTCCGGAAGACGTCCACCACGTCAATGCTATGCTCCGCCGCCGCGGCCGCGAGCGAGGGATAGCACTTCTGGCCCAGAATCTCCTTCTGCCCCGGATTCACCGGCACCACTCGGTACCCCCGCTCCTTTAGATAGGTCGCGATTTCGTGGCTCGGCCGGTCGGGGTTGGGGGAGAGGCCCACCACCGCGATGGTCTTCGCCCGGAGCAGGAGCTCGCGCAAGAGATCGGGGGTCACGGCTCCGGACGGTGCAGGTGCGGCGCGCCGCTCACCGCGCGGCCCACCAGGAGCATCCCCGAGCGCCGCGCGATGGTGAGGGCCAGCGTGGACGGCACCGAGGGCGTCGCCACCCAGGCCACCCCGGCCCGCGCCGCCTTGAACGCGAGCTCGGCGGAAATGCGTCCGGTGACGAGGAGTCCCCGGCCGGTGATGACATCCCGCGCCAGCACCGCCGCGCCCACCACCTTGTCCACCGCGTTGTGCCGCCCGATGTCCTCCGCGTGATGCCGCAGGCGCTCGCCGTCGGTGAGCGCCGCGGCGTGAATCCCGCCGGTCTCGTTGTAGCGCTCGCCCACGGCGAAGAGCTCCTTGAACAAGGCGCGCAGGCGCTCGGCCGCCGGAGCCTCACCGCGGGCGGGGGCGTGCGCGACGGTATTGGGGTCGGCGAGCAGCGTGGAGACCGCGCCGCACCCGGACGCGAGCACCCGCTTGCGGTCTTCGCCCTTCACCCGGGCGACGCCCGCCGGCTTCACGTCGGCCCAGAAGCCGAGATCGGTGGCGCAGGGGCGGAGCCGGATCAGATCGTCCGCGGAATCGATGTAGCCCTCGCCGTGGAGCCAGCCCACCGCCAGCTCCTCCAGCTGGTCCGGGGTGCACATCCAGGTGACCGCGGGCTCCCCGTTCACCTCGAGCCAGACCGGGAGCTCCTCGACCAGCGCGCTGTCGGCCTGCATCCGGCCGCGGCGGGAGCCGGGGGCGGGGCGCGAGTCCTCACCTCCCGACGCCCTCTCCGTTGCGGAGAGGGGGGACGCGGGCGGCTCGCCGGGCTTACGCTTCACCGAAGTACTCGGAGTAGAGATGGTCGCTCTCCTGGACCCGCACCGCGTGGAGCCGCGCGCCCTCGGGGAGCCGGGAGGCGAGCCGCTCCCAGAAATACACCGCCAGCGCCTCACCGGTCGCGAGCCGTTTGCCGTCCGCGAACTCGGGGATCGCCTCGTTGATGGACTTGCCGTCCAGCCGTTCGGTGATTTCGGTTTTCAGGATCCGGTCCAGCTCCTTCAGATTGATCACGCCTTTCTTCTCGGGCTGGAGCCGCCCCGCCACCGTCACCTGCACCCGGTACTTGTGACTGTGGTCGGCGGCGGCCTTGCCGAACTCGGCCGCGTTCTGTTCCGGCGTGAGGTCGGCGCGCCGGATGCGGTGCCCGGCGGTGAACTCGAGGATCGTGGTCAGGTAGGCCGTGGCCATTGTCAGAATACTCGCACCGCGCTCGCCTTGAACGAAAACACCACGGAGGCCCCCGGCGCGAGGGCGAGATCGCGCGTCGCTTCCTCGGTGATCGCGGCCACGAGCTCCACGCCCACGTCCGCGGAGAGGTGGACGCCCCCCCGCTGGCGGGCGAGGCGGGTGACCTTCCCCCGGAACACGTTGCGCGCGGACGAAGGCAGGGGCTCGCGGCTCACCAGCACGTCGGTGGGCGGGACGGCGAGGATGGCGGGGCCGGTCTTGTCGCTCACCACCGCGATCCGGACCCCCCCCACGGCGACGTGCTGCAGGCCCCCGGCGTCGGGGCCGGGGAGGTCCACCCGGAAGAGATTCTCGGGCGTCACCGGGGAGAGCCGCCCTTCCGCCAGCGCCCGGATGTCGTCGGTCCAGCGGTAGGCGTCCTCCAGCTGGTGCGACGCGACACACACCGCGAGCGGACGCGCCCGGCGCTCCTCGTCGAGCGCGCGATAGAGCGCCTGCGACGCCGCGCGATCGGCCGACGCCGCGGGCTCGTCGAGGAGCAGGACGTCGGGCTCGATCGCGAGCGCGCGCGCCACCGCCACCCGCTGAACCTCGCCCTCGGACAGCTGCTGGCGCCGGCGCCCGAGCAGGGCGGAGAGGCCGAGCCGCTCCGAGACCCGCGACACCTGGCGCTCGATCTCGCTCGCCCGGCGGCCCCGCGCGCGCAGGCCGTAGGCGATGTTCTCCCGGACGGTCCCGCGGAAGAGCACCGGCCGCTGTTCCACCAGGGTCACCCGCCGCCGCTCGCCCGCCGCGGGCCTGCCGTCGAAGCGCACCACGCCCTCGCTCGGCGACTCCAGAGAGGCGAGCAGCCGGAGCAGGGTGCTCTTGCCCGAGCCGTTGTGGCCCACGATGGCCACGGCGGAGCGGTCGGGGACCAGGAAGCGGTCGAGATCGAGGACCAGGCGGCCCGCGTAGCGGTGCTTCACGCCGACCAGCTCAAGCATCGCCGCGCCCCTGGAGCACCTGCAGCGCCACGTTCACGAGCAGCGCCAGCACGAGGAGAATGATTCCCAGCGCGAGCGCGAGGCCGAAATCGCCCTGCGACGTGGAGAGCGCGATCGCGGTGGTGAGGGTCCGGGTTTGCCCGCGCACGTTGCCGCCGACGATCATCGCCGAGCCGATCTCGGCGATCACGTGGCCGAACGCGGCGGTGATCGCCGCGGCGAGCGCGAAGCGCGCCTCCCGGGCCACGGTCCACGCCGCGCGCCACGGACCGGCCCCGAGGGTGAGCGCGGTGCGGCGGACCCGCGGGTCCACGCCTTGCACCGCGGCGGCCGAGAGCGCGGCCGCGATGGGGAAGGCGAGCAGCACGTCGCCCAGGGCGATGGCCTGCCAGGTGTAGAGCATCGAGAGGCCGCCCAGCGGACCCCGCCGCGAGAGCAGGCCATATAGAAGAAGGCCGACCAGCACCGTCGGGAACGCGAGCGCGGTATTCACCACCGTGAGCGCCGCGCGCCGGCCCCAGAAGGGCCGCGAGGCGAGCAGAAACCCGGCGGGGATGCCGGCGGCGCAGGCGATGACGGTGGCGACGGCCGCCACCTTGAAGGTGAGGAGGGCGACGCCGTAGGTCTCCGGGTCCCCGGCGAACAGCAGGCCGAGGGCTCGGCGCAGGCCGTCGCCTAGAAAGTCCATCCCACGCCGAGGGTCAGCCAGGGATGCGTGGTCCAGTCACCGTCGGGGGCGCTCACCGGGAGCACGCGGCTCGAGTCGGACGCGGGCACCTTGTAGGAGAGCGGATACTTGAGCTTCCAGAACAGCAGGCGGAGATCGGTCTGCACGCAGATGCGGCGCGACGGGTACCAGCGGATCCCGGCGCCGGGCGCCAGCGTGAACTTGGTGCCGAAATCGTAGCCCGAGGTGTCGCGCGCGGTGCTCGAGCCGAAGGCGAAGCCGAGCGCGGTCTGCAGGTACGGGGCGAGGTGGTGGTAGGTCTTCCCGCCGGTGAGCAGCACCTCGAGGCCGACGTCCGCGAGCACCACCGGGTTCGACACCGGCCCCGATTTCCGGACGGTCGAGTCCTGGGTCGGGTCCACGATGAAGCGGTTGGTGCGGGCGTCGGCGAAGCTCACCAGGAACGCCACGGTGCCCCCCAGGTTCACGTCCCAGCGCACGCCGAAGGTCGCGCCGTTCGACGGCCCCACGCCCACGGTGCCGCGGTCGCCCGCGAGATATCCGACGAACGCCACCGGTCCCATCCCCTTCTGCATGTCCTGGTAGGGCGAGTGGGCGGGGTCGTAGCCCACTTGAGCCGACAGACGACCGAAAGACGGAAGGACGGAAAGCGGAAGCAGGAAGAGCATCGCTGCTCGCCGTGCCATCCGCCCTCCGTCTTTCCGTCCCTCCGCCGCAGTTGTTTCCTGGTTCATTCCATCTCCCGCAGATCTTTCCCCGTCATTTCGGGCGGGGGCTCGAGGCCGAGCAGGTGGAGCAGCGTGGGGCCCACGTCCGAGAGGGAGCCGCCGGCCCGCAAGCTAACCTTGCCGGACCCGCCGTTCCCCACCAGCACCAGTGGCACCGGGTTGGTGGTGTGGGCGGTGTGGGGTCCTCCCGTGGCCGGGTCGATCATCAGCTCGCAGTTCCCGTGGTCGGCGGTGATGAGGAGCGTGGCGCCCGCGTCTTCCGCGGTCTGGAGGACCCGGGCGAGGCAGGTGTCCACCGTCTCGACCGCCCGCACCGCGGCGGGTAGTACCCCCGAGTGCCCCACCATGTCCCCGTTGGCGTAATTGCAGAGAATGAAGTCGTGGCGGCCCTTCTTGATGGCGCCGCAGAGCACGTCGGTCACGCCGGGCGCGCTCATTTCGGGCATCAGGTCGTAGGTCGCCACTTTCTGCGAGGGCACGAGGAGCCGCTCCTCGTTGGGGAAGGGGACCTCGAGGCCGCCGTTGAAGAAGTAGGTGACGTGCGCGTACTTCTCGGTCTCGGCGGTGCGGAACATGGTCTTGCCCCGGTCGGACAGCACCTTGCCCACGATCTCCCGCAACACCATCGGACCGAACGCCATCGGAAAGGGAAAGGTGGCGTCGTACTGGGTCATGGTGACGAGCGAGACGCGCGGCCGGGCGCCGGTGTCGAACCCGTCGAAGCCTTCCAGCGCGAGCGCCCGCACCATCTGCCGCATCCGGTCGGCGCGGAAGTTGAAGCAGAACACCCCGTCCCCGGACTTGATGCGCGGCGCTCCCCGGATCACCCGGGGCTTGATGAACTCGTCGGTCTCCCCCGCGGCGTAGGCGTCGCGGATGGCGGTGAGGGGATCGGCGACCTCGGGGGCCGCGCCGTGCACCATCGCGTCGTAGGCGAGCTTGGTGCGGTCCCAGCGCCGGTCGCGGTCCATCGCGTAGTAGCGTCCCACGACGGTCGAGATCGCCACCGGGGTCCGGCTCCCGTCTCCCGTGTCACGTCCCACGTGCCGCAGCAGCTCCTCCATGAACGCGAGCCCCGACCTGGGGAGGGTGTCCCGTCCGTCGGTCCAGGCGTGGATCGCCACCGGCACCCCGGCGCGGCGCCCCAGCTCGACCGCGGCGAGCAGGTGGGTGTCGAGCGCGTGCACCCCGCCCGTCCCGATGAGCCCGATCAGGTGCAGGGTCCCCTTCGACCGCTTGACCTGCTCGCACAACTCGACCGCGGGCTCGAGTCGGAAAAACTCGCCGGACTGGATCGCCTGGGAGATGCGGACGATGTCCTGCGACACCACGCGTCCGGCGCCGAGGTTCAGGTGCCCCACTTCGCTGTTTCCCATCTGCCCTTCGGGAAGTCCCACCGCGAGCCCCGAGGCCTCGAGCAGGGCGCGCGGGGCGCGCTCCCAGAGCCGGTGCCAGACGGGAGTTCTGCCGAGCTCGATGGCGTTCCCGTCCGCGCCGGGGCGGAACCCCCAGCCGTCGAGGACGATCAGGACGACCGGGGTGCGGGATGCGCTCGGCTTGGGCATATTGGAGGAAATGCAATGTAGCCGCGCCCTCTTCCGCCTACCAGTTGCGATTTCGCTCGCCCTCGCGCCCTCGCCCGCGTCCGCCCAGGCGCGCTACCGGGTCGTCACCGACAGCGCGTGGTTCTACCAGACGCCCGCGGGAAAACGCCTCGCCGTCGTCGCCCGCACGGCGCTCGTCTCCGCGGGCGCGCCCGAAGGCGCTTTCGTTCCCGTCACCCTCGACGGCTGGATCTTCGAGACCTCCCTCGGCCCCTCGCCCAAACCGGAATTCCAGATCGCCGTCGCGAAGGCGGGCGGAGAGAATCTTCGCGCCACGCCCCGGGGCGACCTGATCGCGACCTTGATCAAGGGATTCGGTCTCAACAAGACCGGCCAGCAGGGACGCTGGGTACACGTGACGCGCGACGGCTACATGCGGCAGGCGGACCTGACCCCGCTCATCGGCATCGTCGCCACCCGCACCGCGGCCGGCGATTCGGACTCGACCCGCGCCGCGGTTCCGGTCCCCGTCCATCCGCCGGACAGCGCCGCGGTGGACGCGAGCCGCGTGGCCGCGACGCGGCGCACCACCGTCTATCGCACCCCCGACGGCGCGCCCGCCGCGACCATCGCGGGAGACACGCCGCTGCGGGTGCTCTCCAAGTCGGGCGACTGGTCCCGGGTGGAGCTCGAGGGGTGGGTCCGGAGCTCGGATCTGGCGGTGGCGCCGGCCGGCGCGCTGGTCGGGCTCTCGGCCGCGGAGCTCCGCGCCGAGCCCCAGCGCTACGTGGGACAGGTCTTGAACTGGACCCTGCAGTTCATCGCCATCGAGAAGGCGGACGACCTGCGCCCCGAGATCCCGAACGGGGCGACCTATCTTCTCGCGCAGGGCCCGGTGCCGGAGCGCGGGTTCGTGTACGTGGTGGTGCCGGACGCGAAGGTGAACGGTCTCAGCACCCTGCCGCCCCTCGCCACCATCCGGATCACGGCGCGGGTGCGCGCCGGAAAGAGCCGGTATCTCGGCAATCCCGTGGTGGATCTCCTCACGCTCGAGGTGGAGCCGTGAACGACCTCCTGATGCAGCGTCTGATGCGCAAGCTCGAAGTCCTGCCCGAGGACAAGGCCTACCAGGTCCTCGACTACGTCGAGTTTCTGGAATCGAAGTACGCCGATCGTCCCGCGGGCGCGCCCGCCTTCCAGAAGGTGGCCGAGACGCTGGAGGACACGATGCGCGCGGGGCGGGTCCCGGTGACCGTCATCAAGGGGACGATGGACGCGGTGGGGAAGGCGGGGAAGTTCCTGGAGGGCCTCGCCGCGGCGGGGAAAGCTGCGGTGGATGAAGTGCGGAGAACGGAGCCCAAGCCCGCGGAGGAAAAGCCCAAGGTTGAGTCCGAGCCGCCCCCCGCATAACTTTCGCCATGGGAACCGTTCGCCCCGCCCCCGCGCTCACTTTCGACGACGTCCTCCTCGTTCCGCGCCACGCCACCGTGCATCCCCGGAGCGTGGACGTGAAATCCCGGTTCACCCGCAAGATCTCGCTCAACATCCCGCTGGTCTCCGCCGCGATGGACACGGTCACCGAGGCCGAGATGGCGATGGCCATCGCGCGGGAGGGCGGAATCGGCGTCATCCACAAGAACATGCCGGTGGACCGCCAGGCCGCCGAAGTGGACCGGGTGAAGCGCTCCGAGTCGGGGATGATTCTCAACCCCATCACCCTCGGCCCCGACCGCCCGCTCCGCGAAGCGCACCAGCTGATGGCGCGCTTTCGCATTTCCGGGGTGCCCATCGTGAACTCGGCGGGCAAGCTGGTCGGCATCGTCACCAACCGCGATCTGCAGTTCGAGCGCCAGCTCGACCGGCCCATCAAGGAAGTGATGACCAAGGACCAGCTCGTCACCGCGCCCGTGGGCACCTCGCTCGAGGAGGCGGAGCGGATCCTGGGCGAGCACCGCATCGAAAAGCTCCCGGTGGTGGACCAGAAGGGGATCCTGAAGGGCCTGATCACCGTCAAGGACATCTTCAAGCGCCGCGCCCATCCCGACGCCAACAAGGATCAGCACGGCCGGCTCCGCGTCGCCGCCGCCGTGGGCGGGAATCCCGAAGCGAAAGCGCGCGCCCAGGCGCTCCTCGACGCGGGGTGCGACGTGATCGTGGTGGATTCCGCCCACGGCCACTCCCAGGGCGTGCTGGACACGGTGGCGATGCTGCGCGACGCGTTCCCCGACGCCCAGCTCGTCGGCGGCAACGTGGCGACCGAGTCGGGCGCCAAGGCGCTGGTCGAGCGCGGCGTGGACGCGGTGAAGGTCGGCGTCGGCCCCGGATCCATCTGCACCACCCGGGTCGTCACCGGGGTCGGCGTTCCGCAGATCACGGCCATCGTGGACGCGGTGCGCGGGGCGGGGGAGGTGCCGGTGATCGCGGACGGCGGGATCAAGTACTCGGGCGACGTGGTGAAGGCCCTCGCCGCCGGCGCCGCCAGCGTGATGATGGGATCGATGCTCGCGGGGACCGAAGAGAGTCCCGGCGAATCGTTCCTGCTCGAGGGCCGGCGCTTCAAGGTGATCCGCGGCATGGGCTCGGTGAGCGCGATGGAAGAGGGCTCGGCCGACCGCTACTTCCAGGAAGGCGAGGTCTCGCCCGCCAAGCTCGTGCCCGAGGGGATCGAAGGGCGGGTGCCCTACAAGGGTCCCGTGTCCGACGTGATTTTCCAGATGGTGGGCGGTCTGCGCAGCGGAATGGGCTACTGCGGGGTCTGCAACGTCGACGCGCTCCGGACCGAAACCGAGTTCCTGCGGATTACGAGCGCCGGGCTCCGCGAATCGCATCCGCACGACGTGGTCATCACCCGCGAGGCGCCGAACTACAGCGTGTAGGACATTCCGGGTCCCGCCGCGCTTGACACCCCCGGCCGCGCGCCCTACTCTAGCGGCCGGCATACCGACGTTCTCGAAGCAGTGCTTCTCCCTTACAAGAGGTCCCTCATGAACCTTTTCCGACGGAAAAGCGTCACCGAGCTGCAGGCCGAAGCCCAGACCGACCATAGTCTGAAGCGCGCCCTGGGCGCGCTCAATCTGACCATGCTCGGCATCGGCGCCATCATCGGCACCGGCATCTTCGTGCTCACCGGGACGGTGGCGGCGGTGAACGCCGGGCCGGCGGTGGTGCTCTCCTTCGTCGCGGCCGGGATCGCGTCGATCTTCGCGGCGCTCTGCTACTCCGAGTTCGCCTCCCTCGTCCCCATGGCCGGCAGCGCCTACACCTACGGCTACGCCACCCTGGGCGAGCTCATCGCCTGGATCATCGGCTGGGACCTGATCCTCGAATACGCGCTGGGAGCGGTCACGGTGGCCATCGGGTGGTCCGGGTACGTGGTGAGCTTCCTGCACGACTTCGGGATCAACGTGCCCTGCTCGCTCGCGGCGGCGCGGGGCGTCGCGGTCACCTGCGCCGACGGCACCACGGTGACGGCCATCTTCAACCTGCCCGCCGTCATCATCATCGCGCTGGTCACCGCCCTCTTGGTCATCGGCATCAAGGAGTCCGCGAACTTCAACAACTTCATCGTGTTCGTGAAGGTGGCGGTGGTGCTGCTGTTCATCGCCTTCGCCGCCAAGGCCGTGAACCCGGCCAACTGGCACCCCTTCATTCCCCCGCAGACCGTGGTGAACGGCGTCCCCCAGCCGGGGCTCTTCGGCTGGAGCGGAGTGATGACCGGCGGCGCTATCGTGTTCTTCGCCTACATCGGGTTCGACGCGGTGAGCACGGCGGCGCAGGAAGCGAAAAATCCCCAGAAAGACATGCCGATCGGCATCATCGGCTCGCTCCTGATCTGCACCGTGCTCTACATCCTGGTCTCCGGGATCGCGACCGGCGTGATGAGCTACAAGGACTTGAACGTGCCCGACCCCATCGCCGTCGTGGCCGACCACGCGGGCCTGGGCTGGATGTCCACCTTCATCAAGCTCGGCGCCATCGCGGGGCTCTCCTCGGTGATCCTGGTGATGCTCCTCGGGCAGTCCCGCGTCTTCTGGACCATGTCCAAGGACGGACTCCTGCCGCAGTTCGTGAACCGGATCCATCCCCGGTTCCAGACGCCGTACATCACGTCCATCATCACCGGCATCGCCGTCGCGTTCTTCTCGGCGATTCTCCCCATCCGGGACGCGGCGAGCCTGGTCTCCATCGGCACCCTGCTGGCGTTCGTGATCGTCTCGGTGGGCATCCTGGTCCTGCGGCTGCGGGAGCCGAACCTGCCGCGCACCTTCAAGACCCCGTGGGTGTGGTTCGTGGCGCCGGCGGGCGCCTTCTGCGCGGCCTACCTCATGAAGTCCCTGCCGCCCGTCACCTGGATCCGGCTGATCGTCTGGTTCCTGATCGGGATGGTGGTCTATATCGCGTACAGCTACAAGCACTCCCGGCTGAACCGGGCCCAGTAGCCCGGAGAGGACGCGTCCGGCGGCCGGTCTCCCGCGGGAGGCCGGCCGTCGTATCTTTTCAGGGTATGCGCGCGCGCCTTCTGCTCTGGCTCAAGTGGGTCGCCTTCTGGTCCTTCCTGGGGTTCGCCTCCTCGCTCCAGCTCTTTTTCGCTGACCAGCGGCTCGCGTCCCATCCCGGCACCTGGGCCCAGGCCCTCGCCGCGAGTCTCTCCACCTGGTACCTGTGGGGCGTCTTCGCGCCGCTGGTCGCCTGGTTCGGCCGTCGCTTCCAGGTGGACCGCTCGAATTTCGGCCGCCACTTCTTCATTCACCTGGGCGCGAGCCTGGACCTCGCCATGCTCCACCTGGTGCTGTCGGTGGGGCTCCAGAATCTGCTGTACGCGGCGGCGGGCCAGCCCTTCGTCTTCGCCGACAAGCTGCTCGACAACTTCACGCTCTTCTACCACTGGAACGTGATCGTCTACTGGGCGATCCTCGCCATCGTTCACGCCCACGATTACCACCGGGACCTGGAAGCGCGGCGCGCCGCGCTCGCCGATCTCGAGGAGCGGGTTGCGCGGCGCCGGCCGGCGGACCGCCTGCTGGTGGACGAGGACGGGCGTTCGTTCTTCGTCCGCACCGCGGACGTGGACTGGCTCGAGGCCGCGAAGAACTACGTGCGGCTCCACATCGGGGAGCGGTCCCACCTCCTCCGGGCCACGCTCTCCTCCCTCGAGGAGCGGCTGGACGGCGAGCGCTTCCGCCGCGTGAACCGCTCCGCGCTGGTGAACATCGACCGGGTCCGCGAGGTCCAGCCCTGGTTCCACGGGGACGCGGTGGTGATCCTGCACTCCGGCGTGCGGGTGAGTCTCTCCCGGCGCTACCGGCGGAACCTGCTCACCCAGGGCGCGCCCTAGCCCCGCTCAGCCCCCGGGAAGTCCCGGTCGTCCCGGCGCGGTTGGAGCCATCCAGCCGCGCCGCATTTTTTCTCCATGAACCTCCTCGCCACCAAACCCATCGCGACGCTCCGCGCCGAGGCGGATGCGCCCGGGGAACACGCGCTCAAGCGCACCCTCGGCCCCCTCCAGCTCACCACCCTCGGCATCGGCGCCATCGTGGGAGCCGGCATCTTCGTCTTCACCGGCGTCGCCGCGGCGCTCTACGCCGGTCCCGCCGTCCCGGTCTCGATGATCTTCGCGGGTATCGGCTGCGGGTTCGCCGGGCTCTGTTACGCCGAGATGGCGAGCGCGGTCCCGGTCGCCGGGAGCGCGTACACGTATTCCTACGCGACGCTGGGCGAGCTGATCGCCTGGATCATCGGCTGGGACCTGATCCTCGAGTACGCGATGGGCGCGGCGACGGTGGCCGCCGGGTGGTCCGCGACCTTCGTCGCGTTCCTCGAGATCCTGGGCATCCACCTTCCGGCCGCGGTCGCGAACCCGCCCTTCCAGGTCTGCACCGCCGCGCAGGTGATGCAGGTGGCGGGGTGTACCCACCCCGGCTGGAACGGCACCGGCGCGGTGGTGAATCTCCCGGCCATCCTCATCATTCTCGCGATCACCGCCATCCTGGTGATCGGGATCCGGGAGTCCGCGCGGTTCAACACCTTCGTGGTTCTGGTGAAGGTCGGCGTCCTGCTGATCTTCATCGCCTGCGGGTTCCTGTACGTGAAGGCCGGCAACTGGCACCCCTTCGTGCCGCCCAACAACGGGGCCTGGGGGAGCTACGGCTGGTCCGGCGTGCTGCGCGGGGCGGGGGTGATCTTCTTCGCGTTCATCGGATTCGACGCGGTGAGCACCGCCGCGCAGGAGGCGAAGAACCCCCAGAAGGACATGCCGGTGGGGATCCTGGGATCGCTCCTCGCGTGCACCGCGCTCTACGTGCTGGTGTCGCTGGTGCTCACCGGCCTGGTGCAGTACCAGCTCCTCAACGTCCCCGCGCCGCTCATCACCGTGGTGCAGATGGTGCCCCAGCTCGCCTGGTTCCTCCCGGTCATCACCATCGGCGCCGTGCTGGGCCTCGGGTCCACCATTCTGGTGATGCTCCTCGGCCAGTCCCGCGTGTTCTACTCCATGTCCCGCGACGGCCTCCTCGGCCCCTGGGCGGGGAAGGTGCACCCCCGGTTCCGCACGCCGTACCTCTCGACCATGTACACCGGGGTCGCCGTCGCCCTGTTCACCGGCCTGTTCCCGATTCAGCTCCTCGGGCAGCTGGTCAACATCGGCACCCTGCTCGCGTTCGTGCTGGTGTGCGGCGGCGTCTGGGTCCTGCGGCACACCCGGCCCGATCTCGAGCGGCCCTTCCGCACGCCGCTCGTGCCCCTGGTCCCCATCCTCGGCATGGTGAGCTGTCTGGGCTTGATGCTCACCCTGCCGGTCGACACCTGGATCCGGCTGGTGGTGTGGCTGGTGATCGGCTTCGGGATCTACTTCACCTACGGCGTCAGGCACAGCAAACTGCGCCAGGCGCTGAAGAAGGGCGTCTAGAGAGAACGGCGTCCCCGAGGCAGGAGCGTCTCGACCGTTTGCGTCTTGACGTATCTTGACCTCATGACCCTCACCGTTCCCCCGGACCGCGTAGCGGCCGCCCGGGAAATCGCGAAGCTCGTCAAGCAGGAGGCCCGGATCGTCCTGACCACGCACGTCAACGCCGACGGGGACGGGTTGGGGAGTGAAGTGGGGATGTGGCACCTCCTCGCCGCCCGCGGCGCGCGCCCCCTCATCGCGAACCCCACGCCCATCCCGGAGCGGTTCGATTTCCTGATCCCCGGCGGCGCGGACGTGAGCGACCGGGCGGTGAAGGAAATCGGCCGGGCCGACGCGGTGATCGTGCTGGACATCGCGGACCTCTCCCGCCTCGGCGACCTGGGCCAGGCGGTCCGCGCGGCGAAGATCCCGGTGGGATGCGTGGATCATCACGTCAGCCCCGGCACCCTCCCCGAAGGGCCGCGCCTGGTGGCGCCCGAGGCCGCGGCCACCGCGGAGCTGATCTTCGATTTCGCGACCGCGCTGGGCTGGGAACTCCCCGCCGACGCCGCGCGGGCGCTCTACGTCGGCCTTCTCACCGACACCGGGGCGTTCCGGTTCTCGAACACCAGCGCCCGCGCCCTCCGCGTCGCCGGGGACCTCCTCGAGCGCGGCGTGGATCCGGAAACGATCTACGAGCAGGTCTATGCCAGCGCGCCCGAGGGGCGGATTCGCCTCACCGCCGAGGTGCTGCAGACCCTGGTGGTGGAGGACGGACTCGCCTGGGTGACCGTGCCGCCCGGGTCCCTCGAGCGCTACGACGCCTCTCCCGACGACCTCGACGGCATCGTGGAGTTCCCGCGCTCGATCGCCGGGGTGCGTCTCGCGCTCCTCTTCCGCGAGCTCGCGAACGGCCGAATCAAGGTTTCGTTCCGCTCCATGGGCGCCGTGGACGTGGCGCGGCTCGCCGGCCAGTTCGGCGGCGGGGGCCACAAGAAGGCGGCGGGCGCGTCGCTCGACGGAACCCTGGCGGAGGCGGAGGCGAGGGTCCTCGCCGCCGCCCGGGCGTTGTTGAAGAACCCTTCATAGAGTCTTCACCTTCCGAACCCTCGGTCGCACATAGCCTTGTTCCCCATAACCGTGACGGTTGGCGCGCGGCGTCAGTCACTCTTTCACGAGGAGCGGGACTATGTGGCGTCGATTCGGGATGTTGGTGGCGGGTACGGCGGTGCTGGCGGTGGTTCCCCGGGCTCTCAGCGCTTCCGGCGGCCGGTATGACCGGACGGCGGCGGTGCGGTCGTATGAAGCGTCCTATGCCCACAAAACCTTCGACCTGACCCCGGCGTTCGCCCGGCAGACGGGCCTCGCCTGCAGCGCCTGCCACACCCACTACCCCGAGCTCACGCCGATGGGACGGGCCTTCAAGCTCAACGGCTACGTCTTCCGTCGCGCCGACTCACTGCAGGGCCGGAGCCCCGAGGGCGAGCAGAATCTGCTCCTCAACCTGGTGCCGCCGCTCTCGGTGATGTTCCAGACCTCCTACACCGCCACCGCCAAGGCCCAGCCCGGGACCCAGAACGGCATCGTGTTCTTCCCCGACCAGGTGAGCATCTTCACCGGCGGCGAAGTCACGCCGCACGTCGGCGGGTTCCTCCAGGTCACCTTCGATCCACAGGACGGCTCGCTGGGGATCGACAACGCGGATTTCCGCTACGCCAACAACACCACGCTCTTCTCCAAACACACCGTGTTCGGGGTGAGCGTCAACAACAATCCGACGGTGCAGGACCTGTGGAACAGCACGCCGGCGTGGGGCTTCCCCTACGGCAGCTCGCCCGCCGCGCCGACTCCCACCGCCGCCACGATGATCGACGGGACCCTGGGCGGCCAGGTGGCGGGCCTCACCGCCTACTCGATGTGGAACAACCAGATCTACGCCGAGGTCGGCGGCTATCGCTCGGCCCAACTGGGCGTGGCCCGTCCCTTCGACAGCACCTCCACCGGCGTGATCAAGGGTCTCGCGCCCTACTGGCGCGTGGCGCTGCCCAACACCTGGGGAGAGCATTCGCTGATGGTCGGGATGTACGGGATGTCCGGGACCGAGTATCAGGGCGGCGTGACCGGGCCGACCAACCGGTTCTCCGACGTGGCCTTCGACGTGGCCTACATGCTGATGATGGGGTCGAACAGCGCCACGCTGGACGGGACGCTCATTTCGGAGCGCCAGCACTGGGATCCGTCGAGCGGCGCGGCGAACTCGCTGGACAAGCTCACCACCATCCGCTTCGACGCGATGTATCACCACGGCCAGCGCTGGGCCGCGACCCTCGCGCCCTTCAGCACCACCGGCACCACGGACGCCGGGCTCTACGCGCCCGATTCCTCCGCCGCCGGCTCCGCGAGCGGAAGCCCCGACAGCCGGGGACTGATCGCGGAGTGGGACGTGATGCCGTGGCAGAACTTCCGGCTCCAGTTCCAGTACGTCGCGTACAGCAAGTTCAACGGCGGGACGACCAACTACAACGGCGGCGGCCGCAAGGCGTCGGACAACAACACGCTGTACGTCCTCGCCTGGCTGCTCTACTAACCGGGTCCTCCGACCCTTACCGGGAGCGAAGATGCGCGCACTGACGAAGCAGGGAACGAGGGCACTGGCCGCCGCGGCGGGGTTGTGTCTCCTGGCCGCGGGAGCCGGAGCGCAGGGGTCGGCGGGGAAGGAAGCCGCCTCGGCGTGGCTCAAGACCGATTCCACCGCGAAAACGGCCGAGTTCACGGTCATCGCCGGGCTCACGCCCTTGAACGCCGGAATGAATTTCGACGGCGCCAAGGACGGCGGCCTCACGCTCACCGTTCCGGAGGGATGGACGGTGGTGCTGCACGTGCGGAACAACGACCAGATGCTTCCGCATTCGGTCGAAGTGATTCGCGACAGCCAGCCCATTCCGGTGGGCCCCGTCACCCCGGCCTTCGCGCACGCCGCCACGTCCAACCTGGCGGGCGGGCTCAGCGCCGAAGCGAAGCAGGACGTCCGCTTCATCGCGGCGCAGGCGGGGAACTACATCATCTTCTGCGCCGTGCCGGGCCACGGCGCGGCGGGGATGTGGGTGCGGCTGGTGGTCTCACCGGCCGCGAAGGGTCCTACGCTGGTGGCGAGCGCGGCGAAGCCCTGACTGGTACCGGAGCATCGAGCACCTCCCGCACGCGACGCGCCAGCGTCGCGGCGGTGAGGGGCTTCTGCAGGTAGGACACTCCCGGCTCCAGCACCCCGCGGTGGACGATCACGTCCCCCGCGTACCCCGAGATGTAGAGCACGCGCGTCTCCGGCCGCGCCTCCATCACCCGCTGCGCCAGCACCCGTCCGCTCATCCGCGGCAAGACCACGTCCGTGATCATCAGATGAATGGACCCGGAGTGGTCGCGGACGATCGCCAGCGCTTGGTCGGGGTCCCCCGCGGCGAGCACCTCGTACCCCTGCGCGCCGAGGAGCCGGGTGGCCATGGCCCGGACCTGCTCCTCGTCCTCGACGAGGAGCAGCGTCTCGGTGCCGGAAGGCGCGGCCTCCTCCTCCGCCGCCGGGGCCTGCGCCGGCCGTTCGTCCGCGACCGGCAGGTAGATCTCGAAGGTGGTGCCGCAGCCGACCTCGCTGGTCACCGCGATGTGCCCGTTGGCCTGCTTGACGATCCCGTAACAGGTGGCGAGGCCGAGTCCGGTCCCCTGGCCGGGCTCCTTGGTAGTGAAGAAGGGTTCGAAGACGCGGCTCATCGTCTCGGCGCTCATGCCCACCCCGGTGTCGCTCACCGAGACGCGCACGAAAGGCCCCGGCGCCACGCCCGCTTCCGCGGCGCGCGGCGGCGCGAAGTGCACGTTACCCGTCGTGACCATCAACTTCCCACCGGCGGGCATCGCGTGCCGCGCGTTCACCACCAGGTTCATCACCACCTGCTCGAACTGTCCCGGATCCACTTTCACCGGCTCCGCGTCCGGGGCCAGGCTGGTGGCGAGCTCGACGTCGGCGCCGATCAGCCGCCGCAGCATCTTCTGCATGTTCGCGATCAGCTCGTTCACGCTCACCACTCGCGGCTCGATCACCTGGCGCCGGGCGAAGGCCAGGAGCTGATGGATGAGGTCGGCCGCCCGCCGGCCCGCGCGCCGGATCTCTTCCAGGTCCGCCCGGCGCGGGTCCTCGGCGGCGAGCGAGCGCTGGGTGATCTCGGCGTAGCCGAGCATCGCCGACAGCAGGTTGTTGAAATCGTGCGCCACGCCGCCCGCCAGCCGGCCCACCGCGTCGAGCTTCTGTGACTGCAGGAGCTGCTCCTCGAGGCGGCGGCGCTCGCCCGCCTGCAGGGCCAGCCCCGCGATGTCCGCGATCGAGCCGGCGAAACTCTGCGCTTCCGCGCTCCATTGCCGCGGGGGACCAGTGTGCTCGTGGCAGACCACGCCCACCGTCCGGCCGCCCACCCGGATCGGCGCGTCCAGGCGGGAGGTGACCGCGGCGGTGGCGACGTGGCCGGCCGACAGCTCCTGCGTCCTCGGGTCCGCGTGCACGTCGTGCGCCGCGATCACCCGATCCTCGTCGAGCGCCCGGCGATACGCCGGGTATTCCGCGGCGGCATGGGCCCCCAGCGTCCCGTGGCGGTTGGCCGGCAGCTCGTAGAGATCCACGCAGCGGATGGCGGTGCGCTCGGCGTCGTAGAGCCAGATCCCCACCCGCGCGACGCCGAGGGTGCGTCCGGCCGACTCGGTGATCTCGCGCCAGGTCGCGGGGGAGTCGCCCTGGTAGAGGGCCGGCGATTGCGCGAGCTGGACCAGGGCCGCGTGATGGCTTCGCAGCTGCTGGTCGCGGTCGCGGACCGCCGCCTCGTCGAGCTTCTGCGCCGTGATGTCTTCGATCATCGAGACCGTGTGGACCAGCACGCCCTTGGCGTCCCGCACCGCGTTCACCGAGAGCCTCGCCCACACCACGTCGCCGTCCTTGCGCCGGTAGCGTTTCTCCATTTCGAAGCGATCCCGCGCGCCCCACAGCAGCGCCTGGAACTGGCGGTCGGTCTCGGCCACGTCTTCAGGCAAGGTGACTTCGCTGAAGTGGCGTCCCGCGAGCTCGGCGGCCGGGTAGCCGAGGAAGCGTTCCAGCGCCGGATTGGCCTGGCGGTATCGGCCCCGCGCGTCCACCAGCGCCATGCCTACCGGGGCGGACTCGAACATGGTCCGGTAGCGCTCGGAGAGGTCTTCCCGGCGCCGGCGCTCATCCTCCGCGCGCTCCCGCAGCAGACCGGTCATCTGGTTGAACTGGGCGCCGAGCCGTCCCAGCTCGTCGGCACGCCGCACCGGGATCGAGCCCTCCAGGTCGCCTCCCGCCACCCGGGACAGGCCGCGGTCGAGCTCCTCGAGCGGGCGGTAGAAGCGGCGCTGCACGAAGACGGCGATCAGCGGCACGAAGAACGCGCCCAGCACCATCCACCCCGCGAGCGCGGAGAGCGCGGTGCGCAGGGCGCCGGAGAGCGAGCGCTCCCGGGCGATCAGGTCCACCATCCCCAGGCGATCGGCGTCGGCGACCCGCCGGTTGAGCAGCGCGGCGATGGAGTCCGCGTCGTCGAGACGGGCCGCCGCTTCGCTGCCGCGTCCGAGCTGCAGCGCGGCGAGCGCCTGGTAGAGCGTGGTGCCCAGACTGGACTGCGTTCCCGTCGCCGCGGCGAGCACGGTTCGCATGCCCGTGGGGATGCCCGGAACCTGATCCGCCGAGCGGCCGGGAGCGAGGGTGTCGAGTCTCGCCTCGAGCAGCAGGGCGTGGCGGCGCACCGCGGCCAGCGCGGCCTCGCCGCGGGGACCGCTCGCCACCAGGGTCGCGATTTCGTCGCGCGCGGAGCGGAGCGCGTCGGTCCGGGCCCGCACCAGGTTGTATTGCGCGAGCAGGGCGACGCTCTTGGCGCGCAGGGAATCGGCGGTGGGCTTGATGCGCCACGCGATGACCGCGGCGATCAGCGCGATGTAGACCCCGGCCCCGATCGCCGCGGCGCGGAGCGCGGTGCGGAGAGCGATCCCCCGCCGCAGGGCCGGGGGTGGGGTCACGGGGCCGCGACCGGCACGGCACGGCCGAGGTCGATGCGCACCATGAACAGCGGCCGCTGAAAGCCCGGCCCGAATCCGATGGCGCCGGTGACGCCCGCGAGGGGCGGGCGGTCCAGGCCGAGCGAGAGCAGATAGGCGCGCACCGCCCGGGGACTGGGCCCCACCTCGCGCACGGCGCGCGCCAGGGTGATCAGCGCGTCGTACTCCAGCGCCTCGTGCGGGGACGGGTCGCGATCGGCCGCCGCGCGGAATCGGGTCACGAAGGCGCGGGAAACGCTGTCGGGAAAGGCCGGATACCAGAAGGCGGCGATCGAGAACGCGCCCGCGGCGGGGCCCACGCCGGCGAGAATCAGGTTGGCGCTCTCGACGCCGTCGCCCGCGAGGAAGTGAACCCGCGGATTCCGGGCGTAGATGGCGCGGGCGAGGCAGGCGGCGAGAGCGGATTGACTCGCGAGGAGCACCGCGTCCGCCCCCGTGCGGCGGACCGTCTCGATCGCGAGGTCGGTTTCGCTGGTGAGCCGGCCGGCCGCGTCGGCGCAGGGGCCGGAGAGCGGCAGGTCGGCCACCACCGGAACGTGACGGGCCGCGAGGCCCGCCTTCACGCCGTCCCGGAGGCCCAGACCGTACTCGTCGTTCTCGTAGAGCACCACCACGGCGTGCACGCGGAGCCCGCCCGCCGCGTACCCGGCGATGAAATCGCCCTCGATCGAGTCGTCGGGCGCGAGCCGGAAGAGCCAGGGTCCGCCCTGTCGCAGGAGCCGGCTGTTGGCGTTGGGGATGATCACCGGAATCCCGGCTTCGTCGTAGATGGGAGCGGAGACCAGCGTCTCCCGACTGCTCGCCGGTCCCACGACGCCCACCAGCCCGGGCATGGCCACGAGCTTCGCGGCCCGCTGGACCTCGCCCGCCGGCCCGGCCCAGCTGACGTTGCGGCGGGCGCTCAACACCTCCGGGGGAGTGAATCCGGGCCAGGCGCGCATCGTTTCCCGCGCCAGCGCCACCACGCTGTTCTCGACCGAGGCGTACGCGTAGCCGATGACCCTCGGCGCCCGCTGGCGGCCGCACGCGGTCGCGAGGGTGGCGGTGAGTGCCAGGACTCCCCGGGCGAACCTGCTCCAGGCGATTCCCATCGGCGAAAGCGGCCGCGCGAGGCGGCCGCCGGCTAAGATACCGGGCGGGCCCGCGGCCCGTTAGAGAGCGCCGCGACATGCAACCTTATCGGCCCCGAAGCAATCATATATTTGGCTCGTCATGACCTGGCACGCGTTCTTCGCCGTCGCCGCCCTGTTGCAGGGGGGCGGACCACCCGCCGCTCCGACGGCGGTCGCGGCGCGTACCGCGGTGCCGGTGGTGATCGACGGCCGGGACGACGATCCGGTCTGGCGCTCCGCGCCCGCCATCACCGACTTCACCGAATTCGTGCCGGTGGAGGGCGCTCCCGCCCGGTTCCGCACCGAGGCCAAGGTCGCCTTCGACGATCACAACTTCTACGTCTTCATCCGGGCCTACGACCCCGAGCCGCAGAAGATCTCCAACGTGCTCGCCCGGCGCGACGTGCGTCCCCCCACGGATCAGCTCAAGATCGTCATCGACGCCTACCACGACCGGCGCACCGGCTACGAGTTCGCGGTGAGCCCGGGCGGCGTGAAGCGCGACTACGCGGTGTACGACGACGTGAACGAAGACGAGTCCTGGGACGGGGTGTGGGACGTCGCCACCCGGG
>Ga0079221_10000015_pt1 | contig 48199 bp, 43 predicted proteins | sample GAAS200_FD_75069 | JGI IMG/M metagenome (GOLD analysis project Ga0079221, IMG submission 75069) | Agricultural soil microbial communities from Georgia to study Nitrogen management - GA AS200 | ecosystem: Environmental > Terrestrial > Soil > Agricultural land | place: USA: Georgia | collected... | reverse complement strand
GGCGGAGGCGCGGGGTTCGCGCTCTCCACCATGATGATGCTCCAGCACGCCGCGGTCAGCGTATCGCCGCCGGTGAGCGCCACGCGGACCGCCCCGGATGCTCCGGGGGCGAGCCTCAGGCTCAGCGGAAAGACCTCGAGGAAGCGCCCGCAGGAGTGCGGAAGGGTCCCGCTGGACACGAAGTCCTGCTGGCCATCGGCGGCGCGGGACCAGTCCTGCAGGTAGACCGTCGCCTGCACCGCCTCACTGCCGAAGTTGGTGACGTTGAAGGAGACGGCGCGCTTGCCCACGGCACGGGGATCGAGGACGATCTCGGTCTGGTCCACCGCCAGCTGGGCGAGCGCCGAGGCGGGCGCCAAGCCCGCCCCCACCAACGCCGACGCGGCGAGCGCCAACCATCGCACTCGCCGCGTCAGGGAGTGCGCCACCACCTCTGCACGCACTCGGGAAAACATCACGGAACTCCTTACTGGGTCACCGTGAAGATCACGGTGATCGAATAAGCACCCGGCACGTCGTTGGCGTAGCTGTACAGGGTGTTGAAGAAGAAGCTGGTGATGCCGTTGCCCGTGGCGCCCTGGTTCAGCGCGTAAGCGTTCACCGGGCTGTTGGTGAGACCCGCGTAGCCGATACCGTTGGTGATCGACCATTGCAAGTCGGATGCCGGCTTGGCCCAGGGCGCGGTGTTCCAGCTGGCCGCGCTCGACTGAATGGACAAGTTCCAGGGCTTGTTGGACTTAACCATCGCCACCGCGCTCGCCGCAGCCTCTTGGAGGTGCGTGGCGTCGAAGTCGGTTTCGGTCGGATTGGTCAGAGTCGCCGCCGCCGTGCTCAGGGTCAGGCGGAGCAGCGGGTTGACCGTGACGGAAACGGTCGCGGACACGTTACACGAGAGCGGCGGACCACCCGCACCGGTGCACGTGTTCTGGGCCTGGGCGTTGCCGACCAGGGCCAGCGCGATTAGCGCGACAAATGCGAGAGTGATGCGCTTCATGGTGTTCCTTCTCCTGACGAGGTACAGGTTCGAGTTAAGTCGTTGTTAAACAACATCTTGCGATCTATGGCTTCAGTGTGTTTCGCTTCGCCTTCTGCTCTTCTGACCCCCTCTAAGAGCAAGTCCCATGCCGCGTCTGTGCAACAGTTCCTCAGTGTCAAAAAAATCCACAAAACCCATAGCCAAAGGGCGCACAATGTAGGAATTGGACTTAGCGAATGCAATAGCGATAGGACTGTATAGGTTCTGTACGGTCCGGGGCAACGGCAGCCTGGGGGAGAAACCTTAGGAAATCTTCACCGCAGAACCCGCCGCAGACCGCGAAGTGCAATTACTGACCAAGATCAGCCTTCATGACAAAAGGAAGTCCCTCAAGCTCAAGAGAGCCTGAGGGACTTGATCCAGATTCCAGAATCGGGCGAGACGGCGGCCCTGTCAGCGGGGAGCCGGGACGTGCCTCGAGCCTTGCCGCCGATCCACGATGATCCGCCGGGCGCCGAGCAGGCGGCGAGCCAGCGATCGCCGATCCCCCTGCCGGCGGTCCGCACTCGCCCTCCGCTCGATGGATGCGGGCGTGGCCGCGCACCGGCGGTCTTCGAACCCCCGGCGATCCACCCCCGCCCGGCGGTCCATGAGCTCGCGGCGATCCGCCACGCGTCGGCGATTCGAGGGAATGCGGTAGGCCATGGCCCCATCCTCCGGTTCCGGGGGAATGGGGCCAGAACCTACGCCGGGGGCCGGCACTCGGCTAGTGCGCCCGGAGCCTCACGTCCAGGTCCGTCACGACCTCCGTGGGCGGGCCGCGGCGAACCCAGCCCTTGTGCCGCCCGTGGCCGTGCCCGTGCTCGTCCCCCTCCCCCTCCCCCTCGTCCTCGCGGACCTCGCGCAGCGACCGAACCGCCACGCGATTTCCGACCGGGGTCACGAACACCCGGACCACCTCGCCCGGTCCGCGCCGGGCCCAGATGATCCGGTTCGGGCCGTCATCTTCGACCCGGTACACCTCGTAGCCGTGCGCGACGAGTACTTCGCGCGACACCACGACCACGCGCTCCTCCGGCACCACGTACTCGTATTCGGCCGGCTCGGAGTAGACGACGCCGGCGCTCACGTAACCACCGGAGGCGCACGCGGCGCCGGTCAGGGCCAGCGCGGCCAGGGAAAGCATCTTGTAAGTCATCGTTTTCCTCCCGTTGCTAGAGGATCGGCATCGCGCCGACGCCCATAAGACCCGCCGGGGCCGCGTTTGTTACCGAGTGCCCGGGTGACCGCCGTCACGAGACGGCCGGTCAGTGCGTATACTCCGGCGGATGGACAACCTGGCCCACACTCTGATCGGTGCCGCTTTGGGACGGGCGGTGGGAGGCGAGCGGGTGCCCCGCGCCGCCCTGATCGGCGCCATCGCGGCGAACGCGCCCGACTGGACCGAGATTCCTCTCGGTCTCTACCGCCGCGGGACGCACTACCTCGTGCTGCATCGCGGAATCACGCACTCGTTTCTGGGTGCGGGGGTCGAGATCGCCGGTCTCACCGTGATCGTGGGGTTGATCCTGCACTTCGCCGGGCGACGAAACGCCGGCGTCGCGCCGGTCGCGTGGGGACTTCTGACCGCGTGCGTGGCCGCGACCGTCCTCTCGCACCTGTGGATGGACTGGCAGGGCTCCTACGGATTGCGGCCCTTTCTCCCGTGGAGCGCGACATGGTACTACGGAGACTGGGTGGCCATCGTGGATCCCTTCTTCTGGATCGTCCCTCTCATCGCGCTGGCCTGGGGGGATAATCGCCATTGGCTGCCCGCCCTGGCCTTCGCGGCGATCGGAGTCATCATCGCGGTGGTGCTCTGGCGCGCCGACGGCGTCACCGCCTGGGTGAAGCCGGCCTGCGTCCTGCTCGGCCTGATCGGCATCGTGGGCTGGCATCGACACTGGGTGGGAGTTCGAGGGCGGCGGGTCGGCGCCGCGCTCGGCATGGCCGTGGTGGTGCTCTACACCCTGGCGCAGGGAGCCGCGAGCATACCGGCGAAGCGGGCCGCCGCACGCACCGCGCGCGGGCGGTTCGGCCCCGGCGCCGAGTACGCGGCCCTCACCATGCCGGGCCGGCCCTTCCAGTGGCGGCCGATCTACGCGAACCAAGACACGGTGGCGGGGCCGGGCTGGGTCGAGGCCCGGAATCTCGAGCTCCCGGCGGTGCGGCAGGCGATCCTGACCGAGGACGGCCACGCCGTGGCGCAGTTCGCCCGGTTTCTGGTGGCGCGGGTGGAGTCGCACCAAGGGGAAACAGACGTGACGCTCTGCAACGCGCGGTGCAACGGCCGGCGCGGGTTCTCGACGGTGACCGTTACGGTGCCCGGCGAGTAAAGCGCGTCGGCCCGGACGTCCGGCGATCGATCCAGGAGCGCCGCGGCACCGGATCCCGGCGATCGAAGCCGCGCCGCCGCTCCCGCCCGCGGCGCTCGATCGCGACGGCGCGCAGGGCCATCCGCCGGTCGCTGATCCGGCGGTCCACTCCGGCCCGGCGGTCCACGAGAAAACGGCGTTCTCCGCTGATGCGATCATCTGAGCGTCCGGGCATGTATCAAATGTCGCCGGCGGCCCTGATTCCTGCCACCGGCGCGACGGTTAGATTGAGCGCCGGATGAGTACCGCCACTCCCGCGATCGACGTCCTTCAGGACCTGGTACCAGCACTCGAGCCCGCCTTTCGCCTCGACCATCTGGTGGCGCTGTCCTCCGAGCGCGCCCTCTATCACGCCTGGGACCGGGTGCTGAAGCGGCCGGTGGCGCTCCGGGTGCACCTCGTGCCCGAGAGCCCGGGGCGCGCCTGGTTTCTGCGGGAGACCGAGACCCTGGCCGCCCTCGACCATCCGGCGATCCGGCACGCGTACGCCGCCGGCGAAATGCGGACCTTCGCGTACCGCACCGCGAACTGGGTGGAGGGAGAGAGTCTCGCCGACGCGCTGCGCCGCGGCCCCCGCCCCATTCCCACGGCGCTGTCGCTGGTGCGGGATCTCCTCTCCGCGCTGGAGCACGCGCACGCCCGCGGGATCATCATGCGGCGCATCGTCCCCACGACCCTGATGCTCGACGTGTCCGGACGCGCGGTGATCACCGACCTCCGCTACTCGAGCTGGTGCCTCGCGAATGTGCCTCCGGGCGACGCGGCGCACGGCGCGCCGTTCAGCGCCCCCGAGGTCCGGGACGGGAGCGCCGGGGAGCCCGCGAGCGACGTCTACACCGTGGGCGCCATCGTCTATGCGGCGCTCACCGCGCGCGAGCCCGCGGCGGACCCCGCGGCCCTCGCCGCGCCGCGGACGCTCCGGCCGGCGATCCCGGCCGCGGTGGAGCGGGTGCTGGTCCGCGCCCTCGCCGCGCGCCCGCGCGACCGCTACTTCACGGCGACCGAGATGCTGGAGGACCTGATCGCGGACGCGGGCGCCTATCACGAGCCCGCGGCGGCGCCGCAGGTGGGCGAGAGCGGCTTCGAGCGCCGGCTCCGCCGTGCCCTGGGCGACGACTACGAGCTGCTGGACGAAATCGGCGCGGGCGGGTTCGGGCGGGTGTACCGGGCGCGAGACCTGGGCCTCGAGCGCGAGGTGGCGATCAAGGTGCTGCACCCCGCGCTCACCGCGGACCTGGGCGTGGTGGAGCGGTTCCGCCGCGAAGCCCAGCTCGCGGCGCGGCTGCGGCACCCCAACGTGGTGAGCATCTACGACATCATGGGCCGGGCCGGGCTGCAGTGGTACACCATGGAGCTCGTGCCCGGCGCGAGTCTCGCGCAGCTGGTGCACGATCAGGGGCCGCTCAGCCTGGAGCGGGTGACGCGGCTCCTCGGTGAAGCGCTCTCGGCGCTCGATCACGCGCACGCCTCGGGTCTCATCCACCGAGACCTGAAGCCGGAGAACATGCTGATCGAGCCGGACGGGCGGCTCCGCATCACGGACTTCGGGCTGGCCCTGGCGCTGCGGGGCGACCGCTTCGGCGGCGCGACCTCGCGCAGCGGCACGCCGCAGTTCGCCGCGCCGGAACAGCTCCTGGGCGAGAAAGTCGATCCCCGCGCCGACCTTTATTCGCTGGGCGCGGTGGCGTACTACGCCCTGCTGGGCCGCCCGCCGTTCGCCGGGTACACGCCGGAGGCGATTCTGGCCCAGCAGACCACGAACGCGCTGCCCAATCTCCGGGGCGAGCGCCCCGACGTGCCGAAGGAAGTGGAAGAGGTGTTGCGCCGCGCCCTGGCGAGCGATCCCACCCAGCGCTTCGCGAGCGCCGGCGAATTCCGGGAGGCGCTCGGGAAAGCCACGGGCGGGTTCCTGCGGCGGCTCTGGCGCTTCCTGCGGGGTGACTGAAGTGGAGCCCCGGAGCGCGGCGGGGGTATGATTATCGATCCCCTACGGGAGTCCTGATGCGCCCGCAACTCGTCGCCACCGCCGCCGCCGTCGTCTTCGCCCTCGCCGCGTGCAAGTCCTCCACCGGTCCGGGCGGCCCTACCGCGAACGTGTCGATCCAGGATTTCTCCTTCAGCCCGGAGACGGTCACGGTGACGCCCGGCACCACGGTGCTGTGGACCAACAACGGCCCGAGCGCCCACAACGTCACCAGCGACAGCTCGGACTCGGTGGTCTTCCACAGCGCCACCATCTCCGCGCCGAGCGGGGGCGGCGGCTACGGGTACGGCACCGGACCGGGGAGTTATTCGCACCGGTTCCCGACGGCGGGCGTGTTCCCCTATCACTGTACCATCCACGGCTTCGCGGGCGTGGTGGTGGTGACGGCGGGCCCCTAGCGCCAGCGGAAGATCTTCAGCGCGACGCCGAAGCTCGCCGCGCCCCACAGCACCACGATCGCCATCGGCGCGCCGAGCTGGGAGAGTCCCGCGCCGTCGGTCATGATGGCCCGGAGCGCGTCGTTCAGCGCGGTGAGGGGCAGCGCCTTCACGAAGGGAATCATCGCGTCCGGGAAGCGGGCGTAAGAGAAGAAGGTCCCGCAGAGGATCCACATCGGCAGCATCACCAGGTTCATGATGCCCTGCACGCCCTCGATGGTCCGCGCCCGGCTCGCGACCAGGAGCCCGAGCCCCGCGAAGGCGAGTGAGCCCACCACGGTGACGAGGGCGAGGGTGACGAGCGAGCCCCGGACGCCGACGCCGAAAATCGCCCACCCGAAGCCGACCAGCACCGCGATCTCGAGGAACAGGAAGATCATCCGCGACAGGATGAACGAGAGCAGGTACTCGCTCCTGCGCATCGGGGTCGCCATGAAGCGCTTGAGGAGTTTTTTCTGGCGCGCCTGCACCACCGAGAAGCCGATCCCCCAGATGCCGCTCCCCAGCAGGTTCATCCCCAGGAGCCCGGGGATCAGAAAGTCGATGTAGCGGCTGCCGGGCGCGGTGACGCGGTCGTCGGTGGTGAGGACGGGGTTGGACCGGCCCGCGGCGCGCTGCAGCGCGTCGTCCACCTCGAGGCGCGCCAACCGGCTGTCGGCGCGGGTGGAGTCGTAGCGGTACACCACGGTCGGTCCGGGCACGACGAGCAGCGCGATCCGCCCGGCCTTGAGCGCGAGCGCCGCGTCGGCCGAGTCGAGCAGGCGCGGAGCGACCGCCCGGGTCTTCGAGAGCCCCGCCACCACCGCGCTGTCACCCGTGCCGCGGAGGACGCCGATCTTCATCGCGTCCGGCGCCTTGTTGCGGAAGGCCAGCCCCAGCGCGGCGGCGAGGACCACCGGAAACCCGAAGACCCAGAAGATCGCCTCGGGCTCGCGGTAGAACTCGCGAATCCGCGCGAGGGTGAGCTGGGCGAGGGGACGGTCACTCGTCACGGAGGGCCCTCCCGGTGAGCGCGACGAAGACGTCTTCGAGGGTGGCGTGGTGGGTGGTGAGCGACGTCAGATCCGCCCGCTTCCGCTCGAGAAGCGCCATCAGGGCGGGAAGGGCGAGGTGCAGCTCCACCACCGTCAGCTTGATTCCGCTCTCCGAGACCCGCGCCGCGCGGACGCCGGGAAGCGCCTGCAGCTCCCCCGCGAGGCCGGGCGCGTTCCCGGCCCCATCGCTCAGCGCGAACTCCACCACGTGCTCGGCGCCGAGGGAGGCGATCAGCTCCCGGGGCGAGCCCAGCGCGATCACCTTGCCGTGATCCATGATCGCCACCCGGTCGCAGAGACGCTCGGCTTCTTCCATGTAATGCGTGGTGAGGAGCACGGTGCCCCCCGCCGTCCGGAACCGCCCGATCACCTCCCAGAGCTGGCGGCGCGACTGGGGATCGAGCCCGGTGGTCGGTTCGTCCAGAAAGAGGAGATCGGGACGCGACACCAGGGCGCAGGCGACGGCGAGCCGCTGCTTCTGGCCGCCGGAGAGCTTGTTGACCCAGGAATCTTTCTTCTCCTGGAGCTCGACCAGCGCGAGGACTTCGTCCACCGTGTGGCTCCTGGCGTAGAAGCTCCGGAAGAGCGCGATGGTCTCGCCGACGGTGAGCTTGTCGGCGAGCTGGGTCTCCTGGAGCTGGATGCCGAGCCGCTCCCGGAGGGCGCGGCCGCCGGCGCCGTCGGTCCAGCGCAAGCCCAGGAGCTCCACCTCGCCGCCGTCGGGCGGGGTGAGGCCTTCCAGGATTTCGATGGTGGTGGTCTTCCCCGCCCCGTTGGGACCGAGGAGCCCGAAGCATTCGCCGGAGGCGACCGTGAGGTCGAGTCCGGCGACCGCCGTCAGGTCGCCGTAACGCTTCACCAGCCCGGCGCAGCGGATGGCGGAAGGCCCCGTTGCGGGAGACGGCATCAGCCGGCCGCGGGGCCTTTCGGCTTTTCGGCTTCCTTCGCCGCCTGGGGAGTCATGGCGACCTTGAGCGCGAGCTCGAGCTGCATGGTGAGGCTGGCCACGCCGTCGTTGAGGCCGCGGATCTTGAGATTGATCCCGCCGCCGCGCCCGGCCATCACCGAGAGCGCGCCGGCGATGTCCCCCACGGTGCCGACCGGGGAAGTGAGCGTGCGCTGCCGCATCTGCGACATCTCCCGGCCGATGGCGGAGCAGATGTTCTCGATGATGACGGCGCGCGCGGCGCGGTTCGACTCGAGCTCCGCCACCAGGGTCTTCACGTGGGCCACGGTCCTCAGCATTTCCTGGATCTCGTCAATCTTTCGGAGCTGGCCGGCGCTGAGCTTCTGCACGCTCATGGTTCGATCGCCTCGGTGAGGACCCGCCCGTCGAGCAGGGAGAAGGGGGTCAGACCGAGGAGGCGCGCCAGCGTCGGCGCGATGTCGACGGCGTTGGCGCGGGCGGCGTAGACGCCCTTCCTCACACCCTTGCCCCACAGGATGAGCGGCACGTGCGCGTCGACGTCGCTCGGCTGGCCGTGCTCGGCGATGGGGGCCGAGCCCCAGATGTCGAAGTCGTGCAGGGTGACCATCAGCTGCACGCCGGCATCCGGAGGCACGTGGTGGAGCCAGCGGCGCGCCACCGGGTCGGCCGCGGTGTCCGCGGTGGCGATGTCCGCGGGCGTGCTCACCCGGGCGACGCCCGGCACGCCGCGGAGGCGCGAGGCCACGTCGGCCACGACCGAATCGACCCGCACCCCGGCCGCCGCCAGCCGTCCGTTGTCCTCAAGGATCAGCATGCCGGTGTCGAAGTCGAAATAGCGCCGCGGCGACGGATCGCCGAGGCGCGCCGCGAGCCTCGCGTTCACGTCGGAGACGATGCTGTCCACGTCCACCCGGCGCGCGTCGGGGTGCCCCTTCTGCCGCGACACCTCAGGGAACGGCGTGACCCCGTGATCGGCGGTCAGCACGATCAAGAGGTTGCCCTTGCCGTACCGGTCGAAGAGCCGGCCCAGGAACCAGGCCAGGTAACGATCGAGGCGGAGGACCTGGTCGTGTATCTCCTTCGAGTCCGGGCCGAAGGCGTGACCGACGGCGTCGGTGGTGGAGAGACTGACGGCGAGCAGGTCGGTCGCGTCTCTCTTGCCGAGCTTCATCGCGTCCGCGCCGGCGAGCGCGAAGGCGAGGGTGAGCGAGTCCATGGAGGGCACCCCGACGTAGGCCTCCGCGGCGCGCGCGCTGTCGGCGGGGAGGGTGTGGGGGAAGCGCACGTTGGTGCCGCCGTTCTCCCAGGGCTCGCTGTCGAGCTCGGGGTAGGCGCTGTCGGGCAGGAGGGGCTGCCAGGCGGCGCCGGCCGCGCGGAACGGGACGCGCAAGGCGTTGAAGGTCTTCACCCAGGCGGGCAGCGAGTCGGCGTAGTAGCGGCTGGTGGTGAAGAGCCCGCTCTGGTACCAGAAGACGCTTTCGCGCGCGCGGCCCAGCGGGAGAATCGCGCCGCGGTCCTTGCGGGACACCGACAGCGCGCGGGCCGTGGTGTCGGCGGCCTTGAGCCACGCGAAGAACGAGGTGCCGCGGAACCGGAGCGGCGAGGCCCCCGGCCCCGCGACGCCGATCAGCGGCGCGGTGGAATCCTGGACCCCCTGGCTGTTGCGAATGATGCCGGTGTGCGCCGGCCAGCGGCCGGCGAGGATGGTGGCGTGCCCCGGCGCGGTTTCCGTCACGGCGTGGTCCTGGAAGGCGTCGGTGAAATCGGCGCCATCGAACCGCAGAGTCGCGAAGCCGCCGGTGAGCTGGCCCTTCCAGCGGTCGAGGTAGTCGGGACGCAGCTGGTCGACGGTGATGACGACGACCAGCTTGGGGTGGACGGGCCCGGAGGCCGCGGGCGGCGCGGCGTGCCCGCCCGCGAGGGCGAGCGCGAGGACGGCGGAGAGGATCATGGGAACATAAGGTACGCGCACCAGGGCCCGGCGCGCACCCCCGGGGCGTTCAGTCGGCGCCCGCCTCGGCCCGCGCGGTGGCCCGGGCGGGCGTCTCCGCGTGAATCTGGAAGGTCAGGTAGATGACCCAGAGGATGATCGCGGCGGAAATGAAGAAGGGGATCTCCTGGCCCAGCTTCTCGTACGCGAGGCCGGCGTACCCGGGGCCGATGATGGCGGCCATCCCGCGGTAGGTCTGCTGCACGCCGAGCGTCACCCCGATTTCGCCGGGGTCGGCGCGATGGCTGACCAGCGCGGAGTTGGCGGGAAAGAGGAGCGCGGTGCCGAGCGGCAGCAGGATCTGCGCCGCGATGAAGAGCGGCAGCGTGGGCGCGAGGGGCACCAGCACGAATCCGACCAGCAGCAGGAAGGTACCCACCTGCATGGTGCGGACTTCCCCCAGCCGGGCGTTGAACCAGCCGACCGGAGCGGTGCGCATGACGACGCCCACCGCGCCGAAGATCATGAAGAAGTAGCCGATCTCGTCTTCGGTGATCTGGAAGCGATCGTGGAGGTACAGCGAGAAGATCGGCGGCAGCGCGTTGAAGGCGAGCATCGCGAACGCGTAGATCCAGATCAGGCGCGACACCGGGCGCCCCGGCTCCCGCAGGACCCGGACCGCCGGAAGGACGATGTTGCGCACCGCTTCGCCGAGCGAGATCGGGGGCCGCTGGGCCGCCGAGCGCTGCGGGTCCACGCCCACCTGCGACCACCGGGACTCGGGGAGCCATTTCCACGCGAAAGCGACGTTGACGAGCACCAGCGCGGCCGCGAACACGCCGGGCGCGGCGTCGCCGAAGCGATGCATGAACGACCCGATGGCGGGACCGATGATCACGCCGGCGCTGGTCGCGGCCGAGAGCCACCCCAGCGCCTTGGCGCGCTCCGAGGGGCGCATGCTGTCGGCGACGTAGGCCTGCACCACGCCGGTGGTGCCGCCGCCCAGGCCCTGGACGAAGCGGGAGAAGAAGAGGAGCCACAGGGTGTGCGTGAATCCGAAGACCACGTACGCGAAGGCCGAGCTCGCGAGTCCCACGAGGAGCGCGGGCCGGCGCCCGTGGCGATCGGACACGTGGCCCCACACCGGCGACGACACCAGCTGGGCGATGGGGAACGACGCGGCGAGGAGGCCCACCAGGAACGGTGTGGCGTGGAGGTTGACGGCGTACAGCGGCAGGAGGGGCCAGATGATCATCAGGCCCATCATGTCCACGAACGCCACCAGCATGAGCACCACCAGACGTTTCACCGGCGACCTCCCACCCAGAGCACGACCGCGCTGACCAGCATCAGCACCACCCCGAAGGCCGCGGCGACGCCGATCTCGTTCAACCGCAGGGACGACAGGATCTCGATCGCGATGGGCCGCGTGTCGTAGGTATAGAGGACGATCGAGGTCACGAAATCACCGAGCGCGGCCACGAAAGCGAGGCTCGCGCCCGCGGCCAGCGCGGGCTGGAGCAGCGGCAGGGTCACCCGGCGGAGCGTCGCCGCCCGTCCGGCGCCCAGGCTCGCCGCGGCCTCCTCCAGCGCGGGATCGAGCTGACGGAACCCGGCCAGAATCGCGCGCCCGGTGACCGGCAGATTCCGCACCAGGTACGCGAGCGGCAGAATGGCGACGGTCCCCACCAGCACCCAGCGCAGGGTGAGCGGACTCGAAACGCTGAACGCGGTGGCGAGCGCGACGGCGAACACCGTGCCGGGCAGCGCCCAGGGCAGAGCCAGGAACCCCTCGATCACCCGGCGCAGGCGCACCCGGCTCCGCACCACCAGCCATCCGGCGCCGAGCGCGATGGCCACCGCGCCGGCGGTGCTCACCGCCGCCATCCAGATCGAGTTCACGAGCGGCGTCAGACGGTCCGGTTCGGCCAGCAGTCTCCGGTAATTGTCGAGATTCAGAACCGGCGGCAGCGCTTCGGTAGTCCAGGTGGCGTACGGCACCAGCGACACCAGAATGAGTGTAAGGTGCGGCAGGAGGAGGAAGATAGCGAACAGCCACCCGGCCGCGCCCGCCAGGAGGCGCGCGGTCCGCGAGCGGAGCACCCGCCGCCGGGGCGCGGCACCCTTCCCCAGCGCCACCAGAATGTCGTCCCCTTCGGTGCGCCGGAGCAGCGCGAGGCCGAGCAGCGCGAGCAGCGCGAGCGCGATGGTTTCCACCATCGCGACCGGGAGATCGCCGTTCAGCTTGGAGTTCACGATCTGGGTCGGCATCACCCGGAAGCCGCCGCCGAAGATGTACGGCGCGCTGAAGGAGCCGAGCGCCGTCATGAACGTGAGGATCGCGGCGCCGGCGAGAGAGGGCCGGAGGAGCGGGAGGGTGACGCGGGTGAGGCTGCGCCAGCGCCCGGCGCCGAGGGCCTGCGCCGCTTCGAGCATGGACACGTCGAGCTTGGCGAGCCCGGCGCGGGTGAAGAGGTAGAAGTAGACGTACATCGAATACGCGTGGACGAGGAGAATGGCGCCCGGCCCCTGCAGGTGCCACGGCGCGGAGGTGGTGCCGAGCACCCACTGGACCGCGCGCGCCGCGAATCCCGATTCTCCGTACAGAAACAGGAACGCGATCACGCCGACCAGCGGCGGGAGCACCGCGGGAAGCGCCACCAGGGAGCCGAGCAGCCGGCGCCCCGGGAATTCGAAGCGCTCGAACAGAAAGGCGAGCGGCACGCCGAGCGCGGCCGCGAGCACCACGCTCGCGACCGAGATCCAGAGGCTCGCCCAGAGCGCGCGCCACTCCTCGGGCCGCGACACGAAGGCGCGGATCGCGTCCGCGTGCGCCGCCTCGCGCGCCACCAGGAGAATCGGGTAGAGCACGAGCCACGCCAGGAGGAGCGTGAGCAACGATCCCGAAAGACTCGGCCGGCGGGCGTTCACGGCGCGCTCTCAGGAAAGGTGAGCACCCGCAGGGCGCGCAGGGAAACCCGATCGCCCACCTTCGCCGCCTGGGGCGCGGCGAGGACCTCGATCCGCTCGGCCCCGGGCAGATCCCCCTCTATAAGGAAGAAGGCGGCGGCCCCGGTGTAGCGCCGCTCCCGAACCACGCCGGAGAGGCCGCCGCCCTCGAGCGCCAGCGCCTCGGGACGCACCACCACCACCTGGCCGTCCCGCCCGCCCAGGGCGCGGGCCGCGGCGCCCCGGAGCACGTTGGCCCGCCCCACGAAGGTCGCGGCGAAGAGCGACGCGGGGCGCTCGTAGAGGTCGTCGGCGGTGCCCACCTGCACCAGATGGCCCCGCGAGAGCAGGGCGACCCGGTCGCCCAGGTCGAACGCCTCTTCCTGCTCGTGGGTGACGAAGATGGTGGTGATCCCGACGCGCTTGATCAGCTCCCGCAGCTCGTGGCGGGTGCGCTCCCGGAGGGTGGGATCGAGATTGGAGAGCGGCTCGTCGAGGAGGAGCACCCGCGGCTCGGGCGCGAGCGCGCGCGCCAGCGCCACCCGCTGCTGCTGCCCGCCGGAGAGCTCCTGCACCTTCCGCCGCTCGAAGCCGGCCAGGTCCACGCGCTCGAGGGCTTCGGCCACCCGCCGCGCGCCGTCCCCCTTTTCGCCGCCGGGCAGTCCGAAGGCGACGTTCCCGCCGACGTCGAGATGGGGAAAAAGCGCGTAGTGCTGAAACACCATCCCGAAGCGGCGGCGCGCGGGCGGGACGGCGGTGACGTCCTCACCTTCGACGACGATCCGCCCCGCGTCCGGGGTCTCGAACCCCGCGAGCAGGCGCAAGGTGGTGGTTTTCCCGCTCCCCGAGGGACCGAGGAGGGCGACGATCTCCCCGCGCGCGATCTCCAGCGAGACCCGGTCGGCGGCGAGCGACGCGTCGAAGCGCTTGGTGAGCTCCTCGAGCGAGACGAAGACGCTCAGTGCGCCGCCCCGCGTCCGCGCACGTGCTCGTCCCAGTACCGCATCCAGTCGGGTCCCCGCTCCGCGAGGAGGGACCAGTCCATGGGCGCCGCGCGCATCTCCCGGCGCACGTCGCGCGCCCACTGCGGCAGGGAGTCGTCCGGGAGATCGGTCCGCGCCGGGAGCCGGCGCGCTTCGCGGGTGGCGAGAAGCTGGGCGTCCACCGATCCCACCCATTCGATGAAGGCGCGCGCCGCGTCGCGATGCCTCGCGTTCTTCACCACGCCGATCGCGTCCTCGATCACCGGCGTGCCGCTCCTGGGGAACACGTAGCCCAGCTGCATCCCTTCGTCCGCGTTCAGAAGGATGTCGGGAAGGTCCCAGATCGTCACCAGTCCCTCCTGGCGCACGATCTTCTGGTCGAGCAGCGACCCGTTCTGCACGTACTCCTTGGTCTGGCCGTCGAGCCGGCGCAGGAACGCGAAGCCGGCGGCGGTGTCGCCGGTCGCCTTCAATCCCCGCTCGATCAACATCCCCCACACCGCGCGCATGGTCCCCGAGGCCAGGGGATCGCGAATCAGGATCTTCCCCTTCCACTTGGGCTGCAGGAGATCGTCCCAGTCCTGCGGCGCCGTCTGCGGGGTGAGCGCCTGCGACGCGAACGCGATCACCGCGGGCGTGAGATAGACCGAGAAGTAGAGATCCCCGGCCCCGCGCCCGCTCGCGTCGATCGCGTTGGCCCAGCTGGGGCGATAGGGCTCGAGCAGGGAGTCGCGCGCGCCGAGCGCGAAAATCGTCCCCGGCCCGCCGAACCAGAGGTCCGCCTGCGGATTGGCGCGCTCGGAGCGGACGCGGTCGTACACCTCCTGGGAGCCCATGTCGAGCCATCGCACGTCAATATCGGGGTGCAGCTGCTCGTAGCGATGTTCGAGAAGGGTCAGGAGGTCGCGCCCGTGCGGCGAGTAGATGACGAGGGGGGTGCGGTGGTCGGCGCGACACGCCGAGAGAACGAGCGCCAGCGCCACGGTCCGAGCGATCGCCGATTTCGGATTGCGGATTGCGGATCGAAAACCGCCGGGCCCAGGCCGCAACCCACAAGCCGCCATCGGCAATCTTCTATGGAACATTCGGCTTCTTCAGTCCCAGAAGATTCGCGAAGAGGCGGTAGCTGCCGACCACGCCGCCGGGCAGCTCCCGGAAAAAGGCGAGCCCGGTGTAGACGTATTCGCCCTTGCCGAGGGGGGCGATGAGCAGGCCGCCGGCGAGCGGCGGGCCGCCGGCGTCGTGGGTCTCGAGGACGGCCTGGTAGGTCGAATCCCAATCGTGGGCGAAGTAGAGCCCGCGCTCCTGAATCCACCCCTGCCAGTCGGCGGCCGAGATCTGATTGGGCGAGTGGAACACGGAGCTGGTCGAGTCGAGCTCGGTGACGGGCGCGGTTTCGTCGGTCACCCGGTCGTGGGGCTGGGCGATGGTCATCCGGTAGGGCGCGAAGTTGCCCTGGATGAACGGATACTGCTGGTACTGCACCAGGATGAGCCCGCCGGCCCGCCCGTAATCGAGGAGCCGCCCGTTGGCGGCCACGAGGCCGGGGTCGGTCTCGTACGCCCGGCTGCCGATCACGATGGCGTCGTACTTCGAGAGATCGCCGCGGGCCAGGGTGTCGTCGGAGAGCATCTCGATCGGCACGCCCACCGCGGCCAGGGCTTCGGGCACCCGATCCGACGCGCCGCGCACGTACCCCACGCGCGCGAGGGGCGGAAGCGCGATGTCGGCGGCGCGGACCTCGACCGTGGACGCATGCACCACCGCGCGGGGCCGGATGTGCGGGTAGTCGATCACCGCCAGCGCGCCGTCGCTCACCCGGCCGTCCGGGCCGCGCACCGAGGCCGCGAGCTGGAAGACGCCGGGCTTGAGCCCCGCGGGCGGCTCGACCGTCACGGTGACGCTTTTCTCCTCGTCCTCCCGCTGGAAGCTGAGAGACTCGGGGGGGACCGTGGCCCAGCCGACCGGCACGGTGAGCCGCACCACGGCCGAGGCGGCTCCGCGGGTGCGGTTGGTGACGGAAACGGTGAAGCGCCGCGGCCCCGCGGCGGCGCCCTGCACCGGCCACACCACCATGCCGGGCGCCACCGTCACGTCGAAGGGCTCGGTGATGAAAATCGGCTTCCGGATCTCGCCCACGCCCTGGTCGCGATAGCGATAGACGATCTCGCGATCGAGCTCCACCGGCTGGCCCGCGATCGTCGCGCGCGCGTGGATCACGAGAGCGGGCGGCTCGAAGGGTAGCCCGCGCAGCTCGGCGGGCACGCCGGTCCAGTTGTAGAGATCGCCGACCAGGGGCCGGCGGAGGAAATAGGGCTCCGACCGTTCCGCGTTGGCGGCGACCGTGATCACGAACCGCCGGGTGACGATCGTCCCGGGAGCGAGCGCGGCGCGGGCCGGGAGATCGAACGGCTGCGCGCTCCAGCCGGCCGGGAGCGAGGCCCAGATGGTGTCGAGCGTGATCGCGCTGTCGCCGGCGTTCCAGAGAGTCGCTTCCACCTGCAGCCGCTGGCCGGGAACGACGATCCCGTCGTCCCCCGCGGCGTCGAGCGTGGTGCCTGAGGCGTCGGCCAGCGCGCCCTCGAGAATCCGCCGCTGCTCCGGGTTCTTGTCGCCGAGCGCGGCGAGCGCGCGGGCGAGATACGGCACCACCGCGCGGGGGGCGAAGGGCTGGAGGGCGTGGCGGGCGGAATCGATCAGCGCGGTGTAGCGCTCGAGGCCGTGCAGCGTGGTGTCCACGCCGGCGAAGAGACCCCCCGCGCCGCTCACGCCCGGCTTGGTGGCGACCAGCGAGACCCGGATGGCCGAGGGGCCGGGGCGCTCGATCTGCCCCATGTCCTGGGAGCGGTGCTGGGAGCGGCCGAGCATCGCGAGCTGATGGTAGGAGAGCCCGGTGACGGGATCGAGCGCGCCGCCTTCCAGCACCAGCGACGTGCCGGCGGTGTCGAAGCGCGACGACCGGTAGAATTTCACCGGACCCCAGGTCGAGTCCCGGAGGAGGTCGAAGGCCTGGCGCGCGACGACGCCCGACACCTGGTGCTGGCCGTGACCGTCGCGCGGGGTCCCCGAGAAGATCGCGACGATCACCTGGGGCCGGAACCGGCGGATCACGTCCACCACGTCCTTCAGCACCGAATCCCGCGGCCAGAAGCGGAACGACTCCTCGGCGGTCTTCGAGAATCCGAAGTCGTAGGCGCGGGTGAAGAACTGCTGGGCGCCGTCCAGGGAGCGCGCGGCGAGCAGCTCCCCGGAGCGGATGATGCCGAGCTCGGGGCCCAGCTCCTCGCCGATCAGGTTCTGCCCGCCCTCGCCGCGGGAGAGCGAGAGGTAGGCGGCTTGCGCGCCCATTCCGCGGGAGAGGAGGGCGAGCAGCTCGGTGTCCTCGTCGTCGGGGTGGGCGCCGATGACGAGCACCCGCTTGTCCGCCCCCAGCTGAGAGAGGGAGCGCATCAACGCCGCGACGCCGCCGGTGCCGGGCGGGGAGAGCTGCTGACCCCGAGCGGCGACGGCGGCGCCGGCGAAGAAGAGGAGGCTAGTCCAGAGCGCGCGTCGCACTATTGTGAAAGATATACGGTCCCGCCTTTCATAACGAACTTGACCCGCTGGAGTTCCGTGATGTCCTGCAGCGGATCCCCGGCGACGGCCACCAGATCGGCGAGGTATCCGGGGGCCACGGTGCCGAAGTCGTTCTCGTGGCCGAGGCACTCCGCCGCGAGCGACGTCCCGGACTTGATCGCCTGCATCGGCGTCATCCCGTACTGCACGTAGTACTCGAACTCCCGGGCCTGGTTGATCTCGGTCCAGGGGAACCCGCCCACGTCGGTGCCCATCACGATCTTTACGCCCTTCTTGAGCGCGCGTTGGAACGCGAGCTTCTGGTGGGCCACCATCGCGCCCCAGGGACCGCCCCGCGGGCCCGCGACGTACCAGCTCACGGTCACCGTGGGCACCCAGTAGACCCCGCGCGCCACCATCACGTCCATGAGCGAGTCGGTCATCCCGTCGCCGTGCTCGATGGAGTTGACGCCGGCGCGGAGCGCGGCCGCGATCCCGTCGGAGCCGATGGAGTGCGCCGCCACCCGCCGGCCGAGGCGGTGGGCCTCGTCCACGATCGCCTTGGCCTCCTCGTCGGTGAAGTTGACGTGGCTGTGGAGGACCGAGTCGGGCGTGAAGTAGTAGCCGCGGTCGGAGTAGTACTTGATCTGGTCGGCGCCGTGCGCCACCTGCTCCCGCACGGCAAGCCGCGCGCCGTCCACCCCGTCCACCGGTTGTACGCCGTGGGGGAGATCGAGCTCCCAGTTGGTGGAGACGATCGGGTACATCCCGGTGGGCGCCATGGCGCGGGTGGAGACGAAGAGCCGGGGACCCGGCACTTCGCCGGCGTTGATGGCGCGCTTCAAGTCCACGTCGGCGTACATCGCGCCCTCGGTCTCGAGATCGCGGAGCGCGGTGAAGCCGTGCTCGAGCGAGAGCCGGGCGTTGCGCGCGGCGAGAATGGCGCGGTAGGCCGTGGACTCGTAGAGGAGCTGGCGGTCGTAGGCCTCGGAGGTCGAGTCGCCCTGGAGCAAGAGGTGCACGTGAGCGTCGATGAGGCCGGGGAGCACCGTCATCTTCGACAGGTCGATGACCTGCGCGTCGCCGGCCTGGCTCTCGACCCGCGCCAGCGGACCGACCGCCTTGATGCGGTCGCCCTCGATCAGAATGCCGGCGTTGGCCTGCGCGGAATTGGCCCGGCCGTCGATCAGGTGCCCCGCCTTGATGAGGATCCGCCGGGGGGCGGCGGGCGCGGCGGGCGCGGCGGGCCGTTGGGCGGCGAGAGCGGAGGCGAAGCAAGCGAGGAGGGCGATGCAGGACGCGCGGCGCATGTCGGACACTCCCGGAAACGAGGAAGGGCGAGGCGAATCTCCCTCTCCCCCGCCCGCTGTCAAGCGGCTTAGATTCCCGAGCATGGCCACCACCGCCGCTCCAACTCCGCCCAAAGTCACGGCCGACGAAGCCCGCGACGTCGCCGAATCGGCGCGCGAGCAGGAGTGGGCCGCGCCGTCCTTCGTCCGCGATCTCTTCCTCGGCAACCTCCGGATGGACCTGATCCATCCTTACCCCGAGCAGACCGCCGACGAAGTCGCCCGCGCCCAGCCGTTCCTCGACCGGCTGGAGCGCTTCCTCCGCGACAAGGTGGACGCGGACAAGATCGACCGCGAAGGGGAAATCCCGGATGAGGTGATTCAGGGCCTGCGCGAGCTCGGCGCCTTCGGCATCAAGATCCCGACCGCCTACGGCGGCCTCGGCCTCTCCCAGCTCTCCTACATGAAAGCGATCGCGCTGGTCTCCTCACTCGACGGCTCGGTAACGGCCCTGCTCTCGGCGCACCAGTCGATCGGCGTCCCGGGACCGCTGAAAGCGTTCGGCACCGACGAGCAGAAGAAGCGTTACCTGCCCCGGCTCGCCAAGGGCGCGATCTCCGCGTTCGCGCTGACCGAGCCCAACGTGGGCTCGGACCCGGCGGCGATCGAGACCCACGCCGAGCCCTCGCCCGACGGCAAGGCGTGGATCCTGAACGGCGAGAAGCTCTGGTGCACCAACGGGACCAAGGCCGAGCTGATGGTGGTGATGGCGCGGACGCCGGACAAGATGGTGAACGGGAAGGCGAAGCGGCAAATCACCGCGTTCATCGTCGAGGCCAACTGGCCCGGCGTGAAGACCGAGCACCGCTGTCATTTCATGGGACTGAAGGCGCTCTACAACGGCGTGATCTCGTTCACCAACGTGAGGGTGCCGAACGAGAACGTGTTGTGGGGCGTGGGCAAGGGACTCAAGCTGGCGCTGATCACCCTCAACACCGGGCGGCTCACGCTGCCGATCTCGTCGGTCGCGGGGGCCAAGCGCTGTCTCCAGATCTCCCGGGAATGGTCGAACGAGCGGGTGCAGTGGGGCCGCAAGATCGGCCAGCACGACGCGGTGGCGCAGAAGCTGGGCTCGATGGCCGCGAACACCTTCGCCATGGAGGCGGTGGCCGAGCTGTGCGGCGCGATGGCGGACCGCGGCGGCTACGACATCCGGCTCGAGGCCGCGATCGCGAAGCTCTACAACTCGGAAGCCGGGTGGCGCATCATCGACGACACGGTGCAGATCCGCGGCGGCCGCGGCTACGAGACCGCCGACTCGCTGAAAGCGCGGGGCGAACCGCCGATCCCGGTGGAGCGCATCATGCGCGACTTCCGGATCAACCTGATCTTCGAGGGCTCATCCGAGATCATGCACCTCTTCATCGCGCGGGAAGCGGTGGACAAGCACCTCCAGGTGGCGGGCGACGTGGTGATGCCGCACAAGACCGTGGGTCAGCGGCTCCGCGGCCTGGTGCGCTCGGCGCTCTTCTACGGCTGGTGGTACCCCTCGCGCTGGATCGGCTGGAGCCGGTGGCCGCGGTATTCGGACTTCGGGGTGCTGGCGCCGCACGTGCGGTTCGCGGAGCGGAACGCGCGACGCCTGGCGCGCAGCGTGTTCCATTCGATGATGCGCTTCGGCCCCAAACTGGAGTTGCGTCAGGGTGTGCTCTTCCGCCTGGTGGACGTGGGCGCGGAGCTGTTCGCCATCGCGTCCACCTGTTCCCGCGCGGCGATGCTCCTCAAGCAGGATCCGGTCGCGGGCGCGCAGGCGGTGAAGCTCGCCGACGTGTTCTGCCGCCAGTCGCGGGGCCGGGTGCGCTCCAAGTTCGGCGGCCTGTGGCGGAACGAAGATGTGCCGACGTACAAGGTCGCCCAGGAGATCCTGGCCGGGGAGCATCGGTGGCTGGAGAAAGGACTCGTCTAGAAAGAGGCTGAGGGGCGAAGAGGGTAAGAGGCGGAGGGGAGATGGGGCATTCAGCCTCGTCGCCCCTTCGCCGCTTCGTATCTATGCTGCTTGGTGCGCGATCATGATGCTCTTCAGCCGTTCCGGGGAATCGCCGGCGGAATCGCCGTACGGCGAGGGGTGTCCGGTTTCGTCCACCACGATCGAGGGGCAGACGAAGTCGTAGGTGCGGGCGCGGATGCGGTCGGCGGCGGCCTGGGTGGCGACCGGCGTCGCGATCACGACGTTGCGGGCGCCGAGCTGCTCGGCGGCCTTCGCGCCCGCCAGCACCTTCCAGGGATAGATCACCTGACCGTCCACGATCACCGCGTTCTTGCCGGCGAGGGGCTTCACCGGGCGCTGGGTGCGGTAGAGGACGAGGTCCTGGCGCACCCGGGCCCGCGACTCGTCGATCGCCGAGGAGAGCTTGTCGATCAGGGCGGCGCCGGGCTGGAAGTCGGGATCCATTTCCGCGGGACACGACTCGGCCAGGGCGCCGATGGGCGCGAGGTTCGAGCCCAGCTTGATGAACGAGGCCACGATCACGTCGAACTGGGCCCCCATCGCCTTGGCGGCGTTGGCGGCGATCTCCACGCCCTCGGGGGTCACGCCGAGCAGGATGCAGGAGGTGAGACCGCGGGCGGCGAGCCGCTGGCCGAGGAGCGCGCCGGCGGAGGATTTGGTCGGGTACAGACTGGGACGGGGTTCGGGCACGGCCTAGAAGATAAGAAGATCGCGCGAGCGCGAAAGAGCAGAGGCCCGGTGGCGCTGTTAGCTTTCGGCAGTCCCCTCATCCAGGAACGCCTGCGTGGCCAAGGACACCCTCTCCGTCACCGACAACCGCACCGGCAAGACCTACGAGATTCCCATCCAGGACGGCACCATCAAGGCCGCCGACCTGCGGCAGATCAAGACCGGTGCCGACGATTTCGGGTTGATGTCGTACGACCCCGCGTTCATGAACACCGCGAGCTGCAAGAGCGCCATCGGCTACATCGACGGGGACAAGGGCATCCTGCGCTACTGCGGTTATCCCATCGAGCAGCTGGCGGAAAAGAGCACCTTCCTCGAAACCACCTACCTGCTCCTCCACGGGGAGCTCCCGACCACCAAGCAGCTCGAGGACTGGACCCACAACGTCACCCACCACACCATCCTGCACGAGAACATCAAGAAGTTCATCGACGGCTTCCATCACGACGCGCATCCCATGGGCGTCTTCGTCTCGACCGTCGCCGCGCTCTCCACCTTCTATCCCGACGCGAAGAAGATCGAGGACGAGCGCTCCCGCACCAACCAGATCTTCCGCCTGATCGCGAAGACCCCGACCCTCGCCGCCTTCGCCTATCGGCACTCGGTGGGCATGCCCTACGCCTACCCCGACAACGATCTGAGCTACACCGGGAACTTCCTGAACATGATGTTCAAGGCGACGGAGGTGAAATACGTCCCCCACCCGGTGCTGGAACGGGCGCTGGACGTGCTCTTCATTCTCCACGCCGACCACGAACAGAACTGCTCCACCTCGGCCATGCGCGGGGTCGGCTCCTCGCACGCCGATCCCTATTCCGCCATGGCGGCCGCCGCGGCGGCGCTCTACGGGCCGCTCCACGGGGGCGCGAACGAGCAGGTGCTCCGGATGCTGCGCGAGATCGGATCCAAGAACGCGATCCCGGCCTATATCGAGCGGGTGAAAAAGGGCGAGCTGCGGCTGATGGGATTCGGCCACCGGGTCTACAAGAACTACGACCCGCGCGCCAAGCTCATCAAGCGCACCGCCGACGAGGTCTTCAGCGTCACCGGCAAGAATCCCCTGATCGACATCGCGCTCGAGCTGGAGCGGATCGCGCTCCAGGACGACTATTTCGTCTCTCGGAAACTCTACCCCAACGTGGACTTCTACTCCGGGATCATTTACGAGGCGATGCGGCTGCCGGTGGACATGTTCCCCGTGCTCTTCGCCATCGGGCGGACGCCGGGGTGGCTGGCGCAGTGGCAGGAAATGCTGCTCGACAAGGAGCAGAAGATTTCGCGGCCCCGGCAGGTGTACATCGGCACGGGAGCGCGGACCTACGTCCCCATCGAAAAACGGTAGACGCCGGGAGACGAGGCGTCCCGGGAGCCCCCATGTCCAGCTCTTCGACCCGCCGCCAATTCCTGACCCGGGCGCCCCTCGCCGGCGCCGCCCTGCCCCTCGCGCTCGCCGCACTCGCGTCCTGCGAGCGTGAGCCCGGCGCGAAGACCGATCAACCCGCCGCGACGGACAGCACCGCGCCTCCCGTCAAGGCGGATGTTCCCTACGCCCGCTACGATCCGGCGCTCCCCCCGGCCACCCCGGCCCGGGTGAAGCGGATCGCCCTGACCGCGCGCGACGTCACCACGGCGATCACCAGGGACCTGGTGCTGCCGATGTGGACCTTCGACGGCGTGTTCCCGGCGCCGGTGCAGCGGGTCCGGGTGGGAGACACCGTGGATGTCACCCTCACCAATCGCGGGAGCATTCCGCACTCGATCGATTTCCACGCGGCGCAGATCGACCCCAAGACGGCGTTCCGCTCCATCGTCCCCGGCGAGACCACGACCTTCAGCTTCACGCCCCGGTACCCCGGGGCGTTCATGTACCACTGCGGCACCCCGCCGGTGCTGATGCACATCGGGATGGGAATGGTCGGCGCCATCATCGTGGATCCGGTGGATCCCCTGCCGCCGGCGCGGGAGTTCGTGCTGGTGCAGAGCGAGTTCTACGTGGTCACGACCGGCGGCCGCCCGCGCCTGGACTACGACCGGATGCTCACCACGCTCCCCGATCACATGGCGTTCAACGGACGGCCCCTGCAGTACCTGGACGAGCCGATCGTGGTGAAGCGGGGGGAGCGGGTGCGCTTCTACGTGGTGAACGCGGGCCCCTCAGTGCATTGCGCGTTCCACGTGGTAGGCGAGCAGTTCGACACCGTCTACATCGGCGCGCCGCCCGCGAACCCCCTGCGCGGCGTACAGACCTTCGACGTCGCGCCGGGGGGCGGAATGATCTTCGAGCTGGTCTGCGACGTGGCGGGGACCTTCCCCTTCGTGAACCACGCTTTCGGGCACGGCCAGAAGGGGGCCATCGGCCTCCTCGTGGTCGAACCCTAGCGGCGCCGCGCCCCGCCGGTCCGGCCGCGCACCGTCAGCGACCGTTTGGGGACCGCCGCTTCCGCCGACCGCGGCTGCAGCGGCGCCACGCTCGGCTCGAAGCCGGGAATGACTTCCCGCGGGAAAGTCTTCCCGATCAGCTTCTCCACGTCGGCCATCATCAGCCACTCGTCGGGGGAGATCAGGGTGAGCGCGAGCCCCTGCGCGCCGGCGCGCGCGGTCCGGCCCACCCGGTGGACGTAGACCTCGGGGTCGTTGGGGACGTCGTAGTTCACCACCATCCGGATCCCGTCCACGTCAATGCCCCGCGCGGCGATGTCGGTCGCGACCAGCACCTCGGCTTCGCCGCTGCGGAACGCCTCGAGCGTGCGGGAGCGGTGGCTCTGCGCCTTGTCGCCGTGCATGGCGTGCGCGGGGAGTCCCTCGCGCCGCAGGAAGGTCACCAGTTTGTCGGCGCCGTATTTGGTGCGGGTGAAGATCAGCACCTGCCCCGCGGGCTTCGCTTTCAGGATCTTCGCCAGCGCGCCGCGCTTGGCGAGCTTGTCGCAGGCGACGATCACGTGCTCGATCCCTTCCGCGGTCTGGGCCCGCCGGCCGATTTCGACCGAGGCGTGGCGGTCGAGCGCCCGCCGCGCCAGCGCGTCCACTTCGGCCGAGATGGTGGCCGAGAAGAGCATGGTCTGGCGCTTGGGGGGAAGGGCGTCGAGGATGCGGCGCACGTCGGGGGCGAATCCCATGTCCAGCATCCGGTCGGCCTCGTCCAACACCAGGACCTCGAGCCTCGAGTAATCGAGGTGCCCGCGCTCCATGTGATCGAGGAGCCGGCCCGGCGTGGCGACGATGATGTTGGTGCCCTGCGCCAGGGCTTTGGTCTGGGGCTCCATGCCGACGCCGCCGTACACCGCCGCGGCGGTCACCTTGAGATGGCGGCCGTAGGCCCTGGCGCTCGTCGCCACCTGATCGGCGAGCTCGCGGGTGGGGACCAGCACCAGGGCGCGCAGCCCGCGGCCCGCGTGCTGGGTGAAGCGCTGGAGAATCGGCAGCATGAACGCGGCCGTCTTGCCGGTGCCGGTCTGAGCGGACCCGATCAGGTCGCGGCCCGCCAGGGCCAGCGGTATCGCTTCGGCCTGGACCGGCGTGGGGTGCTCGTAGCCTTCTTCGGCCACGGCACGTAACAGCTCGGGAATCAACCCGAGGTTTTCGAAAGACATACCACTCCTGACTGCGTCGAGCGGACGCGTCCTGGAAACACGGCGTCCGGAGGCCAGGCGTGCTACGCCGTTCCTCGACGCTTCGTCTCCGTGACGTCCAATGCCCGACGTCTCGTGTTTGTTCTGAACCTGGGGATTGAGCCTACGGATGTGAGGCCCGCTCCTGAGCGGGACCGTCCTACGAGAGGATGCCAGCTCGCGGTTCGGGATGAACCGTAACTACAAGTACGTCGAGAAACAAGGCGTGAAAGAAGCGCCGCCAGCAGAACCTCACGCTGGCGGCGCTTCGCAGGGGCGGCGTCCTGGCCGGGCGCTACTTGCCGTCCGGCTCCTGGCCCCACCACCACATCTGAGGCAGCGGTTTCTGGCGCGGCCAGATCTCGTTCAGCGTCGCCGCTTCGTAGATCCGTCCGTTCTTCATCACCCACTGGATGGTGTTGGTGTTGTGGATGTCGTCCAGCGGATTCTTGTCGAGCACCAGGAGATCGGCGAGCTTGCCCGGCTCGATCGAGCCCAGGTCCTGCTCGAAGCCGATGGCGTGGGCGCCATCCCAGGTGCCCGCGCGCAGCACCTCCAGCGGCGTGAGCCCGCCCGCCGAGAGCGCCCACAGCTCCCAGTGGCACCCCAGCCCGTCCAGCTGGCCGTGGCACCCCATTCCCACGAAGCCGCCCGCGTGAATGATGGACGCCGCCGACGCCGCGATCCGCGGGAAGACGTACTGATCGTCCCGGAACCAGGAACGCCGCAGCGCGCGGTCGTCGATCTCTTCGTGCGGAATGAAGCGGCGGATCTTGGGATCCTCGTGGATGTCGTAGTGCTCGTAGAAGTAGTTCTCGCTCCAGGGCCCGCCGTAGGACACGAGCAGCGTGGGGTTGTAGTTGATCCCCGACTGCGCGATCAGCTGCACGTTGTCCTTGAAGAGCGGGGTGATGGGATAGGCGTGCTCGTGGCCGGGGTAGCCGTCGAGCGCCTCGGTGAGATTCATCTTGTAGTCGAGCCCGCCCTCGGTGGTGGGCATCAGGTGCAGCTCCTGCGCCGCCATGATGATCCACTGCCGCTGGCGGCGGTTCCCCGTCATGTATTCCTTGATGGTGTTGGTGTGATAGAAGTCGCTGTAGCGCCGGAGGGTGTTGCGCGCGTCGTCGAGACTCTGCGGATTCTCGTCGGAGAACACGCCGGGACCGGTGTGGAAGATCCGGGGGCCGAGCAGCTCGCCGGTCTCGACCTGATCGGCGTAGGTGAGGACGTCGGTGGTGGCGGTCTGGGGATCGCGGGTGGTGGTCACGCCCCATGCCAGGTTGGCGAGGTACTTCCACACCTGGGTCTCGTGGATGCCCCAGGTGGGCCAGGGGTGGGCGTGCCCGTCCACGAGGCCGGGCATGATCGTCTTCCCGCTGACGTCGTAGACCTTGGCGCCGGCGGGCGCGGTGCAGGCGCCCTTCGCGCCCACGCACGCGATCCGGTTGTCGGTGACCACCACATCGCCGCCCTCGATCACCTCGTCACCCTTCATGGTGATGATCCGGGCGCCGCGCAGCACCACCGTGCCCCGGGGCACGTCGCGCGGAACGGTGATCGCGACGTCCACCCGCTCCGGCTCGTAGGCCGGCAGTTTGGCGAGCGAGTCCACGCGGGCCTTGGCGGCCGAGTCCGGCTTCCCCCTGGCGGTGGTGTCGCCCTTCAGCGAGTCGGCGCGGAGCGAGTCGGCCGCGGCCTTCGCCTTGGCGGCCGAATCGGCCGCGGCGAGCGTCCACCGAAAGAAGCTCCGGCCGATGGACCAGTACACCGACCGCCCGTTCGCCGACCAGCCGATGAAGTCCCCGCCGACGTGGGTCAGGCGCTTCACCGGGAACGACGCCGAGTTGGGATCGGAAACGTTGATGGTCGGCGTCTGGCCGCCCACTTCGGGCAGGGTCACGAGGTAGACGTTGTTGTTGACCTGCGCCAGCACCGACGCCGAATCGGGGGCGATCAGGATCTCGTCCGCGGAATTGGCCTCGGCGCCCGGCGCGGGGTAAGTGTAGCCCGTCACCTTGATGTAGGCGCGCCGGTCGGTGCCGTCCAGGCGCATCGAGATCAGGCCGTCCTCGCCGTCATAGACGAACACCCGGTTCGGGTCCCGCAGGAAATGCGGCCGGCCGCTGGGGTTCATCTTGGAGATCAGGGTCGCGGGCCCGCCCGCGGCCGGAATCCAGTCCAGCTCGTAGCCGGGCGCGAAGTGCTCGTCCACGCGGGAGGCGCGGGTGCCGCGGACCACCACGATCTTCTGACCGTCGGGCGACCAGGCCGGCGTATCGAAGAACGCGGGCGCGGTGTTGAGGCGGACCGGCTTTCCCTTCCCGTCGGCGCGGGTCTTGTACAGATCGCCACCCTGATCGTTGGTCCAGGTGACGTAAGCGATCCACTGCCCGTCGGGGGACCAGGCGGGGGCCTGCTCGTGCACCGCGTCCGACGTGAGCCGGCGCGGCGTGCCCCGAGGCAGGTCCATCAGGTAGAGACGATCGAGCGCGCTGAACACCAGCCGGGAGCCGTCGGGAGACGGGGCGGCGTTGCGAATCTGGCGCACCAGCACGTCCCCGGTGTCCACCCGGTACTGGAACCGCACCAGGGGACCGAGCTGCTGCTCCACGTGCGCGGTGAAGGGAATGACGGTGGCCTGGCCGGTGGCGACGTCGATGCGATGGATCTTGCCCGCGTAAGCGGCGATCAGCGCCTTCGAATCCGGCGTGAAGCTCATCCCCGGCTCGAGATCGCGCGTGAAGCGCGACTCCTGGTCGTCCCGCTGCACCGGATACGCGAGCCACTTCTCATCGCCGGACGCGATGTTCCGGATGCGGAGCCCGGTCTCGGCGTCGTGGCGCGTGGCGTAGACCAGCCACTTGCCGTCGGGGGAGAGCGTGGGGCGCATCGCGCTGCCGTAGACGTCGGTCTGGTTGAAGGTCTTGCCGGTCTCCCGGTCGTAGACGGCGAGTTCCCAGAGCGGGAACTGGAGATTGTATCCGAAGCCGCCGCGCTTGCGCGCGAACCAGATGTAGCGGGGATCGGACCCGAAGGCGGGGCCGAGGGAGTTCGCCGCGGGACCGCGCGCCGCCGCGCCCACCGGGTTCGGCGTGAGGCTCTGCCCCGAGCCGCCGTCCTTGTGGTAGAGCCAGAGCTCGTACACCGAGCCCAGGAACCCCGAGGTGCGGGACGCGACGATGTAATTCCCGTCCGGCGTCCACTCCGGCGAAGCGTAGAGGTTGGTCATCCCCTTGGTGAGGGCCTTGGGATGGCTCCCGTCCGCTTCGCAGATCCAGATGTTTTCACCGCCGCTCCGGTCGGAGAGGAACACGATGTGCTTTCCGTCCGGCGAATAGCGGGGCTGGGAATCGAAGGCGGGCCCGGAGGTGAGCCGGGTGGCGGTGCCGCCCGCGATGGGCATCGAGTACAGATCGCCGTCGAGCTCGAAGGCCAGGGTGCTCCCGTCGGGGGAGACGTCGAGGGAGAGCCAGGTGCCCTCGTCGGTGTCGAAGGAAAGGGTGCGCGTGGTCTTGAGCGGCAGCTCGTCGCTCTTCTTCTTGCTCGAGTCGGTCGACGCCTTTCCGGTGTCGGCGGGAACGGCGGACGCGAGTGCGAATTGCGGAGCGGTGAGGAACAGGACCGCGGCGATGAGACTGCGCATGCGCTCTCCAAGGGAAAAGGGCGTCGAGAAACACAGCGTCGAGAAACAAAGCGTTGGACGACACTGCGTCAAGAAGCGGCGCCGGGTCCCTCGACGTCCGGTCTCCGGACGTTCCTCCGCCAGAACAGCGCGATGCTGCCGACGGTGATGATGATGGCGAAGCTGAACCATTGAATCGCGTAGGAGAGATGCGGGCCGTTGTCGATCGCGGGAAGGGGCCAGCGCAGGAGCCGCGGCGCCGGGTGGGCGCTGTCGGGAAGCTCCTGAATCACGAAGGGGAGGAGCGGGACGCCGAGCGAGTCGGCGAGCCGGGCGGGATCCACGTCGCCGCGGCCCCGGGGCGCGCGGAGCGCGAGGCCCACCACGACGCCCGAGTCCCCCTCCCGGTACGCCTGCTCGTCCACGTGATAGGCGTCAGGCGAGGCGGCCCACCCCCGGTCCACCAGCACCGCGCTGCCGTCGCCAAGCAAGAGCGGCGTCACCAGGTCCACGCCGGGGGTCCCTTCCCAGGAACGGGGCCGCCAGAGCCGCTCGTGCTCGTAGTCCCACTTCCCCGCGGACGAGACCCGGCGCTGATCGGCGGAGTCCGCGGGAGTCCGCGCGACGCGATGGTGAGCGCCGGCAGCTTCCACCGGGCGAGCTGGGCCGCGTTGCGCGCCTTGCGCTGGGCGAGGCGATGCACCTGCCAGATGCCGAGGCGCACGCACCCCAGAGCGAGGAGCAGCGCGATGCCGGCGCCGACGAGATCCTTGCGCGTCGCGCCGTTCACGGGCGGGCCACGAGGCGGAGCTTCGCCGGGCGGGAGAGCCGCTTGATCGCGGCCTCGCGGCGAAGCGCGGCGGACCGGGTGCGGCGCCGCTCGGTATAGATGACGCGGAGGGGGCGGCGGCCGCGGGTGTAGGCGGCGCCCTTCCCCGCCCGGTGGCGGGCGAGGCGGCGCGCGAGGTCGTTGGTGATGCCGGTGTAGAGCGAGTCGTCGGCGCAGCGAAGGATGTAGACGGTCCAGGCCATGTCCGGCCGCAAGCTAGCGCGGCTCCCGGGCGCGCGCCATCTTCGGCGCTGGTGACGGACCCTCCCTCGCAAAAGCCCTCCGGTCTTTCGGGCGCCGCGCTCGCCGGCCTCGCGGTACTCACGTTCATCAATCTCTTCAACTACGTGGACCGCTACGTCGCGCCGGCGGTCTTCGAAAGCCTCAAGAGCTCCGAACTGCACCTCACCGACACCCAGCTCGGCTGGCTGATGAGCGGGTTCCTCCTGGTCTACACGCTCACGGCGCCGGTCTTCGGGGTGCTGGGCGACCTGCGCAAGCGGCCGCGGGTGCTCGCGGCCGGGGTGGCGCTGTGGAGCGTGGCGACGACGCTCGCGGGATTCGCGCGCACCTACTTCGCGCTCTTCCTGGCGCGGGCCACCGTCGGCGTGGGCGAGGCGGCGTACGGCACCATCGCGCCGAGTCTCATCGCGGACTACTACCCCACCGCGCGGCGGGGGCGCGCCTTCGCGGTGTTCTTCGCGGCGATCCCGATCGGCTCCGCGCTGGGGTACGTGATCGGCGGGTTCGTGGATCACCACTTCGGGTGGCGGCGCGCGTTCTTCGTCGCCGGCGTGCCCGGTCTGCTCCTCGCCGCGGCGACCCTCTTCCTCGCAGACCCGGAGCGCGGCGCCCAGGATCAGACGGCGCCGCACGCGCCGGAGCGGCCCAACCGGGCCGCGCTGCGGGGTCTCCTGCGCAATCGTCCGTACCTCTTCACGGTCGCGGGCTACGCCGCCTACACCTTCGCGCTGGGCGGGATGGCGTCGTGGATGCCGTCGTTCTTCACCCGGGTGCGGGGCCTCCCCGGCGCGCAAGGCACGGTGGATTTCGGCGCCCTGGTAGTGGTCACGGGATTCGTCGGCACCTTCCTCGGCGGCTGGGCCGGCGACGCCCTCCTCGCCCGCACCCGGCAGGCGTATCTCTGGCTGTCGGGCATCGCCGCGCTGGTCGCCGCGCCGCTCACGGTGCTGGCGCTCGCGTCGCCGGCGCCGCGGGTCTACTGGACCTCGATGGCGGTCGCGCAGGTTCTCCTCTTCGCGTCCACCGGACCGATCAACTCCACGATCGTGAACGTGGTCTCGCCGGGCATCCGCGCCAGCGCCGTGGCGCTCAGCATCTTCGCCATTCATTTCCTGGGTGACGTCTGGTCCCCCGCGATCGTGGGCCGGATCTCCGACGCCTCTTCGCTCGGCACCGCGGTGCTGGTGCTGCCGGCCGCCGTCTTCGTGGCGGCGGGGTTCTGGTGTTACGAGGCGTGGCGCGGGGAGCGGGAGGGGTTCGCCTGAGCCGCACGCCCAACCGGTCGCCCCGCCGCAAGTTGACGGCGCGTTGAATCGGCAGGCCTACCGTTCTCGCGGGCCTCGCGAGGTCCGGATCACCCGGAGTCCGTCCCGGCCGGCTTGGTCGATAGCTCCGAGGGAGGGGAATTCGGCGGGTTCCGAAGGAGCGCTAGCCTCCCTGTCCCAGGCTACAGCCTGGGCCTGAAAAGCAACGTCCTGAAGGACGGTTCCGCGTGTCGGCGTACCAGATCTACTACCACGTCAACTGGTGCACGCTCGAGCGGCGGCCGATGATCGACGCGGCGGCCCGCGACTTTCTCGAGGCATACCTGCGGCGGGTCGCGGCCCGGGAGCGCGTGGAGGTGCTGGCCCTCGGCATACTCCGCACCCACCTGCACGTCGTCATTCGCACGGGCCCGCGGTGCGACTTGGCGCGGCTGGTGCAGTACTGGAAGGGCGGGTCCAGTCACTCGATCGGCCGGCTCCCCGGCAATCCGCTGGGGCTCCGCTGGAGCGCGGAGTACGCGGTGAGCACGGTGAGTCCGGCATCGTTGAATCGCGCGATTCGCTACGTCAAGACACAAGAGCTGCGCCACCCCGACGAAGCGATAACCGCCCGGTCCGACCGGTCGGCATTCCGAATCGGAACTACTCGAGCTTCGCGTCCAGCGTCATGGTCACGTTCCCCTTGAGGGCGAGGGACACCGGGCACCCGTTCTTCGCGCCTTCGGCCGCGGCCTGGAACTTGGCCTGGTCGATGCCCGCCACCTTCCCGCGCACCACCAGGTCCATCTTGGTAATCTTGAACCCGTCGCCCACCTTCTCCACCGTGCAGGCGGCCGAGGTGCTGATGCGCGTGGCGGGGGTCCCCGCTTTCTCGAGGCCGGCCGAAAGCGCCATGGAGAGGCAGGCGGCGTGCGCGGCCGCGATCAACTCTTCCGGGTTCGTCCCCTTGGTCCCCTCGAAGCGGGTGCTGAAGGTGTAGTTTCCGCTGAAGGCGCCGCTCGCGGCGTTGAAGCGTCCCTTCCCGTCCCGGAGCTTCCCCTCCCAGACCGCGCTCGCCTGACTCGTCGGCATCGCCGGACCTCGTGCGTTGATGGTGTGACGGTAATCTGGCGGAGCCGCGCGGGCGGCGCTACGCTTGGCGCGCGCCCGAACGTTCAGTCCGGCGACATCATCGTGGAGGGATCGACATGGCCACCAAGAAAAAGTCGGCGAAGAAACGCGCCCCCGCCCCGCGCGCCCGGGGTCCGAAGCGGGTGCCCCGCAAACAGCCCGAGACGCTGCGACTGCGGTCGGTGAGCGCCTCGTTCACCGTCGCCGACCTGGACAAGAGCGTCGCGTTCTACCGCGACATCGTGGGGTTCGTCGTCTCGGACCGGTGGGAGCACCAGGGGCGGGTGATGGGAGTCGAGCTCCGCGCCGGCGACGTCATGCTGATGCTGAATCAGGATGACTGGAGCAAGGGGCGCGACCGCCAGAAGGGCGAAGGCTTCCGCGTCTACGTCCGGACCGCGCAGAAGGTGGACGAGATCGCGAACCGCATCAAGGCCAAAGGGGGGATGCTCACCCTCGAGCCCCGCGACATGGAGTGGGGCGAGCGGGCGTTCGCGCTCCAGGATCCCGACGGCTTCAAGATCACCTTCGTGCAGGTGCGTTGAACTGAACCGTCGCGCGAGGAACACCCTCCGCCTCGTCGCCGAAACCCTGATTCCCGGCGGCGAGGCGGTCGCGCTTTCGGAGCGCCTCGCGGAAAAGATCGCCGCCCTGCCAAGCGCCGCGGATCGCGCCGAGCTCGAGCGCCTGCTCCGGCTCTTCGAGAGCCGCCTCGTGAATCTGGTGCTCGCGGGCGTCGCCAAGTCCTTCAGCGCCATGTCGGTCGCGGAGCGGGAGCGCTACCTCCGCGGCTGGGCGGAGAGCCGGCTGGGTCTGCGCCGCAAGGCCTTCCAGGCGCTGAAGCGGCTCGCCGCCGTCCTTGCCTACACCGCGACCGACGCCGGCGGGGGGAATCCCGCGTGGAAGGAACTCAAGTATCCCGGGCCCCTCGGCCCTCCACCCGCCGAGCCCCGGCAGATCCGTCCGCTCGCCGTCACCGCCGACACCACGCTCACCTGCGACGTGGTGGTGATCGGATCCGGTGCCGGCGGCGGCGTGGTGGCGGGCGAGCTCGCGGCGCGCGGCAAGGACGTGGTGGTGCTGGAAAAGGGCGACTACCTGAACGAGGCCGACTTCACCCAGCGCGAGGGCGAGATGCTCTCGCGTTTGTATATGGATCAGGGGCTCGCCGGCACCGACGACCTGGGACTCGTGATCCTCGCCGGAAGCTGCCTCGGCGGCGGCACCGTGGTGAACTACACCACCAGCTTCCACACCCCGGAGCGGGTCCGGGAAGAGTGGGCGGCGCTCGGGCTCCCGCACTTCACGTCCGCCGGGTTCACCCGCTCGCTCGATGCCGTCGCGGCGCGGATCGGCGTCAACACCGAATCCGCGAAGCCGTCGGCGCGCGACCGTTGTCTCATCGCCGGGCTCGACCGGCTGGGCTGGCACCACGGCATTCTCCCGCGGGACGTGCGCGGGTGCTCGCAGGGCGACGACTGCGGCTACTGCGGTTACGGGTGCCGCCGGGGCGCCAAGCAGTCCACGCTGGTCACGTACCTCGCCGACGCGGCGGCGCGGGGCGCGCGAATCGTGGTGCGCTGCGACGCGCGGCGGGTGGTGCGCGAAGGCGGACGCGCGGTCGGCGTGGAGGCGTTCGTGACCGGCCCCGATCTGCCGCGCCCGGTCGCGGTCTCGGTGCGGGCGCAAGCGGTGGTCGTCGCCGCGGGATCCATCCATTCCCCGGCCCTGCTGCTGCGATCGGGGCTCTCGCTGCCCGCGCTCGGCCGGCACCTCGCCCTCCATCCCGCCACGGCGGTTTTCGGGGTGATGGACGAGGAGATCCGCCCCTGGACCGGCACCGTGCAGGCGCACTACTCCGATCAGTTCGCCGATCTCGACGGATCGGGATACGGATTCAAGTTCGAGACCGCCCCGGTGCACCCGTCGCTCGCCGCGCTCGCCACCTCCTGGGAATCGGGCGCGGGCTTCCGCGAACGGATGAAGCTGCTCTCCCATCTCGCGCTCTGCGGGATCCTCCTCCGCGACCGGGAGGGCGGCCGGGTCACGGTGGACGCGGACGGGAACCCGCGGGTGTACTACCGGCTCTCCGAGTACGATCGCGCCCATCTCCGGCACGCCATCTCCGCGGCGGCCCTGCTCCTCGAATCGGCGGGCGCGCGGGAGGTCTGGACCCCGCAGGCGCGCCGGGTGGCCTATCGTCCCGACCTCTCGGGCGCGGCACGCGAGCGCTGGCTCTCAGAGGTGGACCGCGCGGGGCTCTCGGCGAACCAGATGCTCCTCGTCACCTTCCATCAGATGGCGTCGTGCCGGATGGGCGCCGACGCCCGCACCTCGGTGGTGAACGCCGATCATCAGGTGCACGGCGTACCGGGCTTGTACGTCGCGGACGCGAGCGCCTTTCCCACGGCGTCCGGCGTGAACCCGATGCTGACCATCATGGGGATGGCGCACCGGGCGGCGGAGGTGATCGGGGCGGGGCTTTGAACCCGTGGAATGCGGATTGCCGATTGCGGATTGCGGATTTGAACGGCAAGCTTCCGGGGGCATGATACGTGAATCCGCAATCCGCAATCCGCGATCCACAATGACCATTCTTCGAAGGCTCGCCGCATGCTCCTCGTTCTAGCCGCCGCGCTCGCGTTGCAGCAGCCGTCCGTCGCCGACTCGTCGCCCTTTCGCGCGCTCGACCTCCCCACGCCCACCCGGGTGCGCACGGCGCAGGGGACGCCGGGGCCCTTCTACTGGCAGCAGGAAGCGGACTACGTGATCCGCGCCACGCTCGACACCGCGACCCAGCGGCTCTCCGGAAGCGAGCGCATTCACTACGTCAATCACTCCACCGACTCCCTGCCCTTCGTCTGGATGCAGGTGGAGCAGAACATCTTCGAGAAGAACGGCATCACGTACACCCTGAACCAGCCGCCGCTCGCCTTCGCGGGCGGAGTATCCTTCGACTTCACCGGGAAGGGTTTCTACGGCGGGATCAGCGTGGACACCCTCGCCTCCGGCGGCAAACCGCTCGAGAAGACCATCTACGGCACCATGATGCGGGTCGAGCTCGCGACGCCGCTCGCTCCCGGCGCCGCGATCGACTTCGACGTCGCCTGGCACTTCCCGGTCCCGCCCTACGGCGGCGGCCGGATGGGGCGCATCGACAGCCGGCTCTACGAGCTGGGCCAGTGGTATCCGCGGATGGTGGTCTACGACGACGTGCGGGGCTGGAATCCCCTGCCCTACATCGGCGCCGGCGAGTTCTATCTCGAGTACGGCGATTTCGACGTGACCCTCACCCTGCCGGCGGGCTTCGTCGTCGGCGCCACCGGCACGGTGACGAACCCGGATTCGGTGTACACCGCCGAAGAGCGCCGGCGCATCGCCAAGGCCCTGACGTCCGACACCGCCGTCGCGATCATCACCGCGACGGAAGCGACCGCCCACCGCGCCCCCCGCCCCGGGGCCAAGACCTGGCACTTCACCGCGCGCAACGTGCGCGACTTCGCCTGGTGCGCCTCGCCCGACTACCGCTGGGACGCCTCGGGCTACGACGGCACGCTCATCAGCACGCTGTATCGGCCGGAGGCCAGGCCCTGGCTCGAATCGAACCGGATGGCGCGCTTCACCATCAAGTATTTCTCGGAGCAGTGGTATCCGTACCCCTGGCCGCAGGCGACCACCTGCGAAGGGCTGGTCGAGGGGATGGAGTACCCGATGATCACCTTCGTGCCCGCGCTCCCAAGGCGCGAGGACCAGTTCTGGGACCTGATGCACGAATTCGGCCACGAGTGGTTCCCGATGACCGTCGGGTCGGACGAGCGCCGCTATCCCTGGATGGACGAAGGGTTCAACTCCTTCATCGATTACGGCGCCGCCGAGGAGTACTTCAAGGGGACGGCGTACGGCGACACGGTGCGCCGCGAGCTGCTCTCGGACGCGGCGGCCGCCGCCGTGCCCGGCCAGGAACAACCGATGATCGAGAAGCCGGTGGAGCAGCGCGACCTGGCCTGGACCGCGTACCAGAAGCCGCCCCTGATGCTCACCCTGCTCCGCGACGCGGTGCTGGGCCGGCCCACCTTCGACCGCGCCTTCCGCGACTACATCCGGCGCTGGGCGTTCAAGCATCCCCAGCCCGCGGACTTCTTCCGCACCATGGAAAACGTCTCCGGACGCGATCTCGACTGGTTCTGGCGGGAGTGGGTGTTCACCACGGCGCGGCTCGATCAGGCCGTGGATTCGGTGACCGCCACCAGGGACACGGCGCTGGTCTTCCTCTCCAATCGCGGGCAGATGGTGATGCCGGTGACCCTGGAGCTGCGCTACGCCGACGGCGCTAGGGAAATCCGCGACCTGCCGATCGAGATGTGGAACCTGGGACCGAAGTTCGTGGCCCGGATCGCGACGCCCAGGCCGCTCACCGGCATCACCGTCGATCCCGGTCGGATTTATCCCGACGTGAACCGCGCCAACAACAGCTGGGGGAAGTGAGCGGCGGTCAGCGCCAGAGACGGGAGAGGGTGTAGATCGCGAGACCGACCAGGCCGCCCACCAGGGTGCCGTTGATGCGCACGAACTGGAGGTCGCGGCCGACGGCCAGCTCGAAGCGGCGGGAGGTGACGGCGGGATCCCACCCCGCCACCGTCTGCGCGATGAGGTCGCCGATCTCCTGGCGGTAGCGCTCGACCACGGTGCCGGTGAGGTCGATCGCCATCTCGTCCATCTCGGCGAGTATGGCTTCGTTCTCGAGGAGCGCGGCGCCGAATTCGCTGATCCCCCGCTCCAGGGGGCCCGCCTCCGCGCCGTCGGCGCGGGTGGCGTAGGCCACCACCGTCCGCCGGGTGGCCTCCCAGAGCCGGTCGGCGAGGTCGGCGAGCGCGGGCTCGGCCAGCCACTCGGCCTTCATCGCTTCCGCTCTCGCGATCACGTCCGCCGAATTCTCGAGCCGGTAGACCACGTCGCGCAGCGCGGAGTCGAACGCAGCGCGCAGGGGATGGCGGGGATCGGTGGCGATGTCCCGCAGCAGCTTTTCCGTCACCTCGATGATGCGCTGGTAGATCTTGTCGTCGATCACGCCGGGCACCCACCACGGGCTCTCCCCGCGGACCTGCTTGCGGATCACCTCCCGGTTGTCGTGCACCGCCTGCGCCGCGAGCTTCACCGCTTCGTTGAGGATGCCCTGATGGCGGTCGTCCTCGAGGACCAGGGCCAGGGCTTTGCCCAGCACCGGCGCCACCCGGGTGGCGCGCAGCCGGTCGCCCACCAGCTGGCGGACCAGGTGGCGGACCTCCTGGTCGGGGAGCGCCTCCAGGGTTTTCGCGATCCCGCCCGCCACCTGCTGGGCGATCCGCCGGCCGTGCTCGGGGTCGGAGAGCCAGCGGGCCGCGCGCTCGGCGGGGCGCACCGCGCGCAGGTTCCCGGCGATGACGTCGCGCGAAAGAAAGTGATTCTGCACGAAGTTGCCGAGGATGCGTCCGATCCGCTCCTTCCGGGTGGCGACGATCGCGGTGTGCGGAATCGGGATGCCCAGCGGGTGCTTGAAGAGCGCGGTGACGGCGAACCAGTCGGCGAGGCCGCCCACGAGCGACGCTTCGGCGGTGGCGCGCACGAAGCCGAGCCAGGGGTGCGCGCCCTCGAAGGCGCTCGACACCGCGAAGACCAGGGCGGCGAGCCCGAGCAGGCCGGTGGCGCGCCACTTCATCGCGTCGAGGCGCGCCTGCCGGGTCGCGTCGTCGGGCCGGGACCAGTCGGGAGTCGGCGGCGGGGCCGGTGCCGCGGGACGTCTCAGCAGGACGTCTTCGCTCGACGAATCAGACGTTTTTGATCTCTCCGATCAGCTTGAGGATCGAATCCTTGGCGTGGCCGAAGAGCATGCTGGTCTTCGGATTGTAGAAGAGCTCGTTCTCGATTCCCGCGAAGCCGGGATTCATGCTCCGCTTCAGCACGATGACGCTCTTCGCCTGGTCCACGTTCAGGATCGGCATCCCGAAGATCGGGCTGGAGCGCTCGTTGCGGGCGGCGGGGTTCACCACGTCGTTGGCGCCGATCACCAGCGCCACGTCCGCGTTCTGGAATTCGGGATTGATCTCGTCCATGTCGTACAGCTCGTCGTAGGGAACGTTCGCCTCCGCCAGCAGCACGTTCATGTGGCCCGGCATCCGGCCGGCGACGGGATGGATCGCGTATTTCACCGCGCCTCCCCGCTTCTCGATCAGCTCCGCCAGCTCCCGCACCTGATGCTGGCACTGCGCCACCGCCATACCATACCCGGGGACCACCACCACGAGTTTCGCGTACGCGAGCTGGATCGCCGCGTCCTCGGCGCTGATGGCGCGCACCGTCTTGTCCACGGCGCCGGTGACCGCGGCCTGGGCCGTGGCCTCGCCCCCGAACGCCCCGAACAGCACGTTCCCGAAGGAGCGGTTCATCGCCTTGCTCATCAGGATCGAGAGGATGAACCCCGACGCGCCGTCCAGCGATCCCGCGATGATCAGCACGTTGTTGTGGAGCACGAATCCGGTGGCCGCGGACGACAGCCCCGCGTACGAATTGAGGAGCGAGATCACCACCGGCATGTCCGCGCCGCCGATCGGCATCACGATCAGCACCCCGATCACGAGCCCCGCTCCCACCATCGCGTAGAAGATGGCCTGCTGGGCGGGCACCACGATCAGGGTGACGAAGGCCGCGAAGGTGAGCACGAAGAGCGCGATGTTGGAGACGTTCTGGAACCGGTAGGTGACCGGCGCGCCCTTGATGATCTCCTGCAGCTTGCCGAAGGCCATGAAGCTGCCGGTGATGGTGAGCGAGCCGAACATCACCTCGAAGCCCAGCGCCGCCATCTCCACCCGGGGAATGTGGCCCTGCGCCCGCCAGTATTCGGCGACGCCGACGAGGGTGGCGGCGAGGGCCCCGCACATGTGGGAAATGGCGGTCCGCTGGGGCACCGCGGTCATCGGCATGTAAACCGCGATCGGCACCCCGATGAGCGATCCCAGCACCAGGCCCACCAGAATCCAGTCGAAGCGGACGATGTCGTGCTGGACCAGGGTGCCGATGATCGCCACCAGCATCCCGAATTCGGCGTAGAACATCCCGCGCCGCGCGGTGGCCGGGGACGAAAGCCCCTTCAGACCGAGGATGAAGAGCACCGCGGCCGCGAGATAGGAAATCTGAATCAGGGTGTCGATCATTTCTTCTGCTGGCCGCCGCGCTTGAACATCTTGAGCATCCGGTCCGTGATCAGGAACCCGGAGACGATGTTGGTCATGGAGGCGGTCACGGCGACGAACCCGAGGATCGTGGCCGGGGTGCCGTAGTTCGCGCCCGCCAGCACCAGGGATCCCACGAGCGAGATGCCCGAGATGGCGTTGGTCGCCGACATCAGCGGGGTGTGCAGGAGCGGCGGCACCCGGGAGATCACCTGATAGCCGACGAAGGCCGCCAGCACGAAGACGTAGAGCTCGATGAAATCAATGCCTTCCATCAGGCGCCTCCTCTAGCGGGTCCGGACCGTTCCCGCGTGCGCCACCAGCATCGCGCCGGTGATCTCGTCCGCGGGATCGAGCACGAGCGTACCGTCCTTGATCAGGTATTGCAGCAGGGTGAGCACGTTCTTGGAAAACATCTGACTGGCGTGGAAGGGGACCGTCGCCGGCAGGTTCAGCAGTCCCAGGATGGTGACGCCGCCCGCGCGCACCGTTTCCCCGGCCCGGGTGAGCGCGCAGTTGCCGCCGGTCTCGGCCGCGAGGTCCACGATCACCGCGCCCGGTTTCATCGCGCGCACCATCTCTTCGGTGATCAGGATCGGCGCCTTCTTGCCGGGGATCGCGGCCGTCGAGACCACCAGGTCCACGTCCTGGATGTGCTTCGCGATCGCCGCCAGCTCGAGGCGGTGCTGCTCCTCGCCCAGCTCCTTGGCGTAGCCGCCGGCGCCCTGCGCCGCGTCGCTCGCCACCTCGGCCGCGACGAACGAGGCGCCGAGACTCTCCACCTGCTCCTTCACCGCGGCGCGCACGTCGAAGGCGCTCACCACCGCGCCCAGCCGCCGCGCGGTCGCGATGGCCTGCAGACCCGCCACCCCCGCGCCCAGCACGAACGCCTTGGCGGGCGCGAGGGTGCCGGCGGCGGTGGTGAGCATCGGCAGGAGGCGGCCCAGCTCCGCCGCGCCCAGGAGGACGGCCTTGTACCCGGCGACGGTGGCCTGGGAGGAGAGCACGTCCATGGACTGCGCGCGGCTGATGCGCGGCACCAGCTCGAGGGCCAGCGCGTTCACCTGGCGTTCGGCGACGCGGCGGATCAGGTCGGCGTTTTTCGCGGGAGCGAGCAGCGCGATCAGGGCGGCCCCGGAGCGGAGCGCGCCGACCTCGTCCGCGGTGGGGGCCTGTACCTTGGCGACGACGTCGGCGTCGAGCGCGGCGCGGGCGTCCGAAACGATCTTCGCGCCCGCGGCTTCGTAGGCGGCGTCGGAGAACGATGCCGCGAGTCCCGCGCCCTTCTGGATCACGACCTCGACGCCCGGCGCGGCGAGCTTCTTGACCGCGTCGGGCGCCAAGGCCACGCGTCGCTCTCCGGGAACGGTCTCCTGCGGGACTCCGATCCGCATTCTGGCTCCACGTCGCTCGGGAGTTGGTGAGAGAACCTAGGCGCGGGCGGCGCGGGCTGTCAAACCAGCTCGCCCACGGTCTCGACCCAGCGCTTCATCATCCGTTCACGCGAGAAGTGCTGCTCCACGCGGCGCCGCGCCGCGTGACCCAGCGCCGCCCGCCGCGGCGCGTCCCCGAGGAGGCCGGTCAGCGCGCGCGCCATGAGACCCGGGTCGCGGGGCGGCACCAGCACTCCCGCGTCGCCCAGAAGCTCCGGCGTCCCGCCGCCGGCCGCCGCGAGGACCGGCCGGCCGCAGGCCAGCGCCTCGAGCAGCGAGAGGGCGAACACCTCGTCGGGACGGGAGTGCACGATGACGGTCGCCGCGTTGCAGGCCGCGGCGAGCTCGTCGTGCGGAATCACGCCGAGGAGACGGAGATCCACGCGCCGCTCCGCCGCCCGCGCGAGCAGGGCGTTCCGCAGCTGGCCCTCGCCGCAGAGCGCGAGGAGCGGCGCGCCGGGGACGAGCGCGACGCTTTCGATGAGGAGATCCCATCGCTTCTCGGGCTCGAGGGCTCCCACGCCCACCAGCAGCGCGCCGGCGCCGAGGCCGTGCCGGGTGCGGAACGCTTCCCCGGCCGCCGGGTCGGGCCGGAAGCGCTCCAAGTCCACGCCGTTCGGAATCACGCGATGCGGCACCCGGTCCATCCAGGGCGCGAGGGCGAGCGCGCGGGCCGCGAGGTCTTCGGTGAGATAGACGGTGAGCCGGACCCGGCGGTAGGCGACGCGGGTCAGGAGGTCCCGCGCCGGCTCCGGGGTGGAAAGACAATGCACGATGGCAACGGGCCTCACGAGGGACGCGGCGGCGGTGAGCCGGATGTCTCGGGGCCGGTCCGCGAACACCACATCGGCGCCGAATTCCGCGAGCGCGCGGTGCATCGCGCGCGCTTCCGCGAAGCCGGTGTGCCCGATCGCGGCCTCGCGCACCGGCACGCCGCGCTTCGCGAACTCGGCGCCGGTAAGCCGGCCGGCCGGCACCAGCGCGACGGTCTCGTGTCCCTGGCGCGCGAGCGCGCCCGCGACTTCCGCGAAGACCACCCCCGAGCCGCGCCAGGTGCGCGAGGTGTACACGAACGCCACCCGCCCGCGGGTCACGCCAGCGACTCGACCGCGTCGGCGTACTCGCGCTGCAGGCGCTCGAGCGAGAACCTCTGTTCCGCGCGGCGCCGCGCCGCCTCGCCGAGGGCCCTTCGCCGCGCCGGATCGCCGAGGAGTCCCCGCAGGGCGGCGGCGAACAGCACCGGGTCCGGTGCGGCAACGAGCACCCCGGCGTCACCCACGACTTCGCTCACGCCTCCCCCGTCCACGACGACCACGGGCCGGGCGCACGCCATCGCTTCCGCGATCGCGAGCCCGAAGGCTTCCACCGGGCAGGCGTGAACGAACGCGGTCGCGGCGTTGTACCACCCGGGCAAGTCGTCCGGCGGGACGTGGCCGAGCCAGCGCACGTCCAGCGCCAGCGCGCGGGCGCGGGATTCGAGCGCCGGCCGCTCCGGTCCCTCACCGGCCACCGCGAGGACCGGTCGCGCGTCGCCGAGGAGGGCCGCCGCCGCGAGGAGAACGTCCACCCGTTTTTCGGCGGTGAGCGCGGACACGGCGACGAGCAGCGGCCGCGCCCCGATGCCGAGGCGCTCCCGGAGCCCGGCCCCGGCGTCGGCCCGCGGCGAGAAGCGCGCGAGGTCGATGCCGTTCGCGATCACGCGCCGGGGAACACGCGCCTTCCACGGCGCCGCGGCGAGGGCCCGCGCCGCGAGACTTGCGCTCAGGTAGGTGGCGAGGGCGACCCGGCGGTAGGCGAATCGCGACGCCAGGTCCCGGGGCACCGCGACCGACGTGTTGCAATGGAGGATAGAAACCTTCGACAGCAACGAAGCGCCCGCCGCGAGCCGGAGATCGCGGGCGCGATCCACGACGAGAATGGTGGCCCCGAGGCCCGCCAGCGCCCGCCGCAGAGCCAGCACGCCGGAGATTCCGGTTCGGGTGACGGGGATCTCTCGCACCGCGAGCCCTCGCGCCGAAAACTCGCCGGCGGTGGGAGCCCCGGGCGGGACCAGCATGGTGACCGTGTGACCGCGCGCGGCCAGCCCCTCCCCGATCTGCGCGAACATCACGCCCGACCCGCGCCAGCTCTCGGCGCCGGTGAGGAACGCGATGCGCGGGAGTGCGGGCGCGGTCAGCTGCCGCGCGGGAGCCGGTCCCGCTCCCGCTGCTGGGCGAGGAGGCGCTCGGTGAAGTCCAGCCGCTCGGCGAGGTCGCTCACCTCGGTCCGCAGGGACTCGACCGCTTCCGCGAGGGCGCGGACGTCGGCGGACCCCCCGCCGCCCGCGCCGGAGCCGTACCCGGTCTCCCAGCGGACCAGCCGCCGCCCGCCTTCATCCCGGAACTCGCCGGTGGCGATGAGGATGAGATCGTAGAGGTACCAGATTCCCAAGCCGCCGATCGTCACGGCCATGAGGATTCCGCTGCCGATCTTGCCGACGTAGAAGCGGTGCGCGCCGATCCATCCCAGCACCACGCCGAGTCCGAGCGCCACGCCGCGCGAGCGATCGGAAATGTCCGGCGCCGGGGGGTCGTCCTCTTCGTAGCCTTGCGGGAGGCGGGTGTTGGTCATGGGGCTCTAAGATACGCCGGGCCGGGTGGCCGCATCAGATGGCGGAGAGCCCGGAGGCCCGCGCCCGGGCCCAGGTGCCGAGCGCGAAACTCGCCGCCGCGGCCACCTCCGCCGCCCGCCCGGCCACCAAGAGCCACGGCGTCCGCTCGAGCCCGCCCGCGGCCGCGGCCCAGACGCCGAGGTTGAGCGCGACGAGCGCGATCCACGCGGCCCCCTCGCGCCGCGGCCCGCGGAACGTCCCGCCCGCGCCGAAGCGGGGGAAAATCCAGTGCGCCACGCCGATCGCGAGCTGGGCCATCCACCCGATGAGGAGGAACTCGATGTGGACCGGCAGCAGCGCCATCGCCCCGGCGGGAACCCCGGTGCCCTTCGCGACGAGCAGCAGCGCGCCGAGCGTGAAGCCCGCCAGGAGGTGAAGCAGCGCCAGCCGAATCAGCCACACCGAGGCGCGGGGCACGGTTAGCGCACCCGGGGCCAGGTGGCGGCCACGAATCCCAAACCCGCGAGCCACTGCAGTCCCGCCGCCGCCACGAGCAGCGCCCCGAGCGCGGGCGCGGGATGCACGGCGTTCCAGGGCTCCGCGATCACGCGAAGACCGAGTCCCGCGTTCAAGGCGACGAAGGTCGCGATGGCGAGCGCGTCATTGCCGCGGGGCCGCTCCGGCGAGGCCTTGGGAAACATCCAGTAGGCCACGCCGAAGATCATCTCGGTGATCCATCCCACGACGAGGAGGTGCACGTAGGTCGGCCACAGGGCGGCGACCACCGGCGGGACCTGGCGCAGTCCCCCGGCCGCCACGACGACACCCGCGAGCAGCGCGGCGACGAGGGAGAGCATCGCGATCTTGATGTACCAGCGGGCGAGCGGCGGCATCCGGAGCGGTCCTCAGGCTTCGACGACGGCGTCCGCTTCGATCTCGACCAGCATCGCGGGATCCACGAGGGCGCTCACCTGCACCATGGTGCTGGCCGGCCGGATGGCGGAAAAGATCTCGCCGTGGGCCCGGCCCACCTCTTTCCAGTGCGCGATGTCGGTGAGATACACCCGGGTCCGGACCACGTCCGCGAGCGACGCGCCCACCTGGGACAGGGCGCGCTCGATGTTCTTCAGGGTCTGCACCGCCTGCGCGTAGGGGTCGCCGGCGCCGACGATCTTGCCGTCCGGCCCGGTGGCGGTGGTCCCCGACACGTGGATGGTCCCGCCGAGGCGCACCGCGCGGGAGTATCCCACCACCGGCTCCCAGGGCGTGCCGCTCGAGACGTTGCGGCGGGTCACTGGGATCCCTCCACGTTGCCCACCGTCTCGTGGCGGCACCCGCCCCTGCCCACCGCCTTCGCGGCGTACATCGCGGCGTCGGCGCGGGAGAGGGCTTCGTCGGTGGACGCGGGGGCCTCGATGAAGGTCACCATCCCCACGCTGGCGGTCACGTGCCACGCCTCGCGGCCGAGGGAGAGGTCGAGCTGGTGCAGGAGCTTGGAGAACACGGTGGCGGCGGCGTCGGTGCCGGTCTCGGGCAGGAGCAGGGCGAACTCGTCCCCGCCGATCCGCGCGATGCTGTCGGTGGCGCGAAGCGTGGTGCGCAGCCCCTGGGCGACCAGCGCCAGCACCCGGTCTCCGGCGGCGTGCCCGTGCTCGTCGTTGACGTCCTTGAAGTCGTCGAGGTCGAGATAGACGACGGTGACGGGGCGATGGTAGCGCCGGGCCCGGTGCAGCTCGCGGGCGGCGGTCTCGAAGAATGCCCGGCGGTTGTCCACCTGGGTGAGCTCGTCGGTGCGCGCCAGCTCCTGCGACAGCTGGAGCTGGCGCCGGAGGTCGGAGGTGAGGAGCGCCACCAGCAGCAGCGCGCCGCACTTGACGCCCATGTTCCAGTAGGGGAGCCACGGGAGCGTGGGATCCCGGATGCCGAGCACCTCGCCCACCATCAGGGCCACCGCGCACGCGGCCACCACGAAGAACGCCGGGCTCCGGCCCGCGAACCAGGCCGCGAAGACCACGGGCGCGGCATAGAAGACGATGAGGGAGAGGTCGGGACCGGTGACGTAGTCCAGGACGCCCAGCAGGGCGGTCGCGGAAAGGCCGATCGCGAGAATCAGCGCTTTGGGGCACTGATCGAGGTAGCGCGCCGCGGCGGCGAGCATTTCGGTCGAATACTAACGCCTTGGGCGACAGAGGGATATGAAAGCCCTCTTGACAAAATCGCAGTGTGTTATACTGTATCGGTACAATAGTACAGTCACCGAACGGATTCCTGAACCATGGAGCACATGTTCGAGCGCATCGACCCGCGGAGTTCCACGCCGCTCTACGCTCAGATCGCGGCCCGCCTGAAGGTGGCGGTCGCGGCGGGTGAGCTGTCGTCGGGCGACCCGCTCCCCTCGGTGCGCCAGCTCGCGCACCGGCTGCGGCTCAATCCCGCGACCGTGGTCCAGGCGTACCGGGAGCTCGAAGCCGAAGGGTTCGTCGAGATGCGGCAGGGCGCGGGGACTTTCGTGCGCGACGTGACGCCGGAGCGCCGCGGCAGGGAGCGGGCGGAGCACGCGACGCGGCTGGTGCGCACCCTGCTCGCCGACGCCGCCAAGCACGGACTGGGCCGGGAAGACATCATCAAGGCGTTCGACCAGGAGCTCGGAGTGAAGACGCATGAGTAACGCCGTCGAAATCCGCGATCTCCACTATCGCGCCGGGAAGAGCTTCGAGATCCGCGATCTCGCGCTCAACGTCCCGACCGGATCCATGTACGGCTTCCTCGGCCCCAACGGGTCCGGGAAGACCACCACCATCAGGCTGATGCTCGGCCTCCTGCCCGCGATCAAAGGCACGGTCACGGTGCTGGGGGGACGGGTGCCGCAGGAATCCCCACGCATTCTCGCGCGCACCGGGTACGTCCCCGAAGCGCCGCACCTCTACCCCACCCTCACCGTGGCCGAGGCGATCCGCTTTCACGCGTCGTTCTATGCGACCTGGGACGCGGCCTGGGCGGAAGAGCTGCGCGGAGGCTTCGGGATCGAGCTGGACCGGCGGCTCAGCCGTCTCTCCAAGGGCGAAATGGGCAAGCTCGAGATGCTGCTGGCGCTGGCTCAGCGCCCCGAGCTGCTGGTGCTCGACGAGCCGACCGACGGTCTCGATCCGGTGGTGCGTCGCGACCTCCTGACCGCGCTCCTCGATTACGTCTCTCAGCACAACGCCACCGTGTTCATCTCCAGCCACCTGGTGCACGAGCTGGAGCGGATCTGCGACTGGGTGGGGGTGATGGACCGCGGCCGCCTGGTGGCCGAGCTGCCGATGCACAGCTTCAAGAGCGGGATCAAGCGGCTGCGGGTGGGCAACGCGCCGGCGCTGGTGGGGGACGCCCCCTTCGTGGTGCTGTCGCGCGAGGGCGGCGACGGCGCGTTCGAGACCTGGATCGTGCGCGGCTGGCAGGCGCCGATGACCCAGTGGTTCGCGGGCGTGGGCGCGACCCTCAAGGACGTGGTGGATCTCGATCTCGAGGAGGGCTTCGTGGAGCTCCTCCGTACTTTCCGCGCGCCGCGCGCGTAAGGAGCGACCGTGTTCAAGCAGATCCTCTACACCCAATGGAAGTGGTCGCGGCTCACCCTGCTCCTCCTCGCCGTGGTGGGCTTCGCCATTCCGGTGCTCTCGGTCCGGGATTTCGGCGATCCGTCGGCCGGTATCTGGGAGGTACGGGACGCCCTGGACAGCGTGGCGGCCTGGGGCTACGCGTACCCGATTCTCGCGGCCGCGGTGGCGCTGCTGCTCTCCGTCACCACCTGGGGACCGGACCATCAGGGACGCCACGTCTACGCGCTTTCGCTGCCGGTGCCGCGCTGGCATTACGCCCTGCTCCGTTTCTCGGCGGGCGTGGTGCTGATCGGACTGGTGGTCGCGGCGGTGTGGATCGGCGCCCTGGTCGCGAGCGCCAGCGCCTCGGCGCCCCCGGGTCTGCACGCCTATCCGCAGGCGTTGGCTCTGCGCTTCGCGCTCGCCACGGTGGTCGCGTACTCCATCTTCTTCGCGATCGCGGCCGGCACCAACCGGACCGCGGGCGTGATTCTGGTCCTGATCATCGCGATTTTCGTGATCGAGGTGGTGAGTCTGCTGGCCGGCATCGAAGCCACTCCCACGAACTTCGTACTGTCGCATCTCGTGGTCTGGCCCGGACCCCTCGCGATTTTCACCGGCCGCTGGATGCTGATCGATGTCTGAGCGCGTGCTCGCGGCGCTCGCCGCCCTGGCGCTGATCGCGCCGGGGGCGGCGGGACAGACGCCCACCGTGGCCGAGTTCGCCGCCCGGGCGCGTCGCCTCGACACCCTCGCGGCCCGCGCCGACGCATTCGCGCGCCGGGCGGACAGCCTGCGGCGGGCGGGGATCACGCTGGACAGCGCCCGCGACGGCGCGCTCCTGGTGCTCGCCGGGCCGCACGAGGTCGGACTGGCGCGGGACGGCGTGCGCCTCGCGTGGACCGGACTGGACCGCACCTTCGGCGCGCGCGCCCAGCTGCTCGCCGGCAACCAGTTCCTGCTCTACCAACTGGGTCAGCAGGACCTGGTCCCCGACTCCGGCGGCTGGTATTCGGGACCCTCCCACGTTCGCTACGCGATCGTCAGCGTCGCCGGCTGGGCCAACGCGCAGGACGTGAGCCGTACTTTGCTCCCCAACGCGGCGAACGTCATCGCCCAGCACGAAGACTCGACCTTCCGGCTCTGGCTGCAGGCGGTGATCACCCCCGGGGGCGTCACCCAGGACCTCTTCCGCTCGGTGTACAACGAGCTGGTCACCGCCCCGTGGCGCGCGTCGCGCGGCTGTTTCCTCGGCGACCTCGGCGCCTGCCGGCGCGCGCTCGCGCTCTCCGGGGGCGGCGACCCCTGGGTGGACTGGTACGCGAGCGGCGACTACCGCGCCCTGGTGCGCGACCTCACTCTCGCGCGCGGGGATCCGGCCCTGGTGAACGCCTGCCTCCGCACCGACGACGAAGCCGCGTGTCTCAGCGTTCTTCGCGGCAACTGGTACGCGCCGTGGTACGCGCAGCACGGGCACCGGGTCCCGGCCCCGGTGTCGCC